>OGMC01000280.1_pt1 | contig 16620 bp, 15 predicted proteins | sample 1573011 | NCBI WGS metagenome assembly OGMC01 (sample SAMEA2581888, study PRJEB24529) | metagenome | biome: Human gut stool | place: China | collected 2011
CGGAGGAAGTCGTAGCCTCGCTCCGGACCGTAGCCTCTGAAAGAAGCCTGCTCAGCCATCTCGTCTACAGCCTTGTGCATCGCCTTGATGACGGCAGGGCAGAGAGGCTGGGTTACATCACCGATGCCCAGACTGATTACACGCTGCTTTGGATGTGCAATCTTGTAGGCGTTCACCTTCTTTGCGATGTCGGCAAACAAGTAGTTGTTGGCCAACTTCAGGAAATGTTCATTAACTAATGCCATATTTTGTTTCTCCTTTTATTTGTGGTCATTATCGACCATTTGTTATTTAAGTTTGCTCTTATTTATAATTCAATTTCTCCTTCAAAGGCGAATGCTGCAGGCCCTGTCATGTAAACATGATCATCAGCCTCGCTATATTCTATTTCCAGCGTTCCGCCATCCATCACGATACTGCTTTTTCTGCCAGTACGTTTGGTAAGGGCTGCGGCTACGGCTGTGGCACAGGCTCCTGTTCCGCAAGCCATTGTTATTCCGCTTCCCCTTTCCCAAACTCGTGTCCTTATGGCGTCTGTGTCAGTTACTTGTGCAAATTCTATGTTGCATCTCTGGGGAAATGCCTTGTCTCTTTCCAGGATTTTACCATAGTGGGCGATGTCGATGGTGTCGATGTCATCCACGAAGGTAACGAAATGCGGATTACCCATGCAAACATAGGTGCCTTCAAATTTTCTGCCGTCAGCTTCGAGCACCGAAGGGCCTAAGAATTGCTCGGGATTTTCAAGTTGGGGTTTCAGCATGTCTACTGTTACCGATTCCACAACTTTCTTATTATCCTGAAGATGAAGTTTCAATATCTTGATACCCGAAAGTGTTTCCAGTCGGATGGTGTCCTTTCGGGTCAATCCTTTTTCGTAAAGATACTTACCGATGCATCGGCTTGCATTGCCGCACATCATCGCTTCTGAACCATCGGCGTTGAAGATACGCATCGAATAATCTGCTCTTCTGCTGTCTTGCGGCTTTCCGATGAGAACCAGTCCGTCGCTTCCTATGCCCGTGTGATAAGCACTCCAGGCAATGGCCGCCTTCTCTGGGTCAGGGATATCGTACATCTGGGTATCTACATATATATAATCGTTACCCGCTCCCTGCATCTTTGTAAAATGAACTGTTTCTTTCATCTGCGTTGTTCTTTATGTTTGAATACTCTTCTTTTATCTCTCATGTCTTATCTCTTTTGAGATTTGACTTTTTGCTAGTCTTTCGAATATTTCGATGACTATTTGTTTGATTTCGGTTGCAAAGGTACGACGATTTGTTGAAATATGCAAGAAAATAAATACAGAAATCTTGATTATTTTTCGCTATCTTACAATTTGTATCATAAAAATGCTTTCTGCCTTACAAATTGTAAGAAGAATAGGATAAGCCTCGATAAATTTAAAATGTTTGACGAAAAATAAAAGCGAAATGCTTGCATTTTCTTTAAAATACTAACAAAATGTATTAATTTTGCAGCCGAAAACGAACATAATGTAAAAGAAAGGCTTAATTTGGATAGCAACCAATGAAGGTCTGTTTTCGAAAAGAGACAATCAATAGAAGTATTAACACATTATTAATTATTAAAGGATTATGAAGAAGATTGAGGCAATTATCCGCAAGTCTAGATTCGAGGATGTCAAGAAGGCACTTTTAGCAGCAGACATCGAGTGGTTCTCTTATTATAATGTAAGAGGTGAGGGTAAAATGCGCCAGGCTCGCATTTACCGTGGTGTGATGTATGATACCAGCAGCATCGAGCGTGTGCTTCTGAACATCGTGGTTCGTGACAAGAACGTGGAACCTACCATCGCCGCCATCCAGGGCGCTGCACAGACCGGTGAAGTAGGAGACGGCAGAATCTTCGTGATTCCTGTACTGGATACCATCAGAATCAGAACCGGCGAGCGAGGCGACATCGCATTGTATAACGCTGAGAAAGAGGAATAAAGATACTTTGAATTTTGAGGTTTGAACATTGAACTTTATGATTAGTATTGAAGTTTATATTTGAGAGGCTATATTATAATATTGTATTCTAATTTTACTATAAGATATTTTTATGAGCAGTTTATTATTGACGACACTTGATACGGGTAACACAGCGTGGATGATCATGGCGACCATCTTGGTGCTTTTGATGTCAATCCCGGGTATAGCACTTTTTTATGGTGGTTTGGTGCGCCAAAAGAATATTCTCAGCATCCTGATGCAGACGGTATTCATCGTGGCAGTAGTCAGTCTGATATGGGTAGCCTTCGGTTATTCCTGGGCATTCTCTACAGAATATGCCGATTCGGGCAATCCTCTGGCTTGCGTCATCGGTGGTTTCGATAAATGTTTTCTTCACGGCATCGGCTTGGATGCCATCATGCCTACAGGCATTCCGGAACTCACCTTTGCTATGTTCCAGTGCATGTTCGCCCTCATTACTCCAGCCTTGATTCTCGGTGCTTTTGCCGAGCGTGTGAAGTTCAGCGGTTATGTACTTTTCACCATCCTCTGGGTTATCATCGCTTATCTTCCTATGGCTCACTGGGTATGGGGTGGCGGTTTCCTGCAGGAGATGGGAGCCATCGACTTTGCGGGTGGTACCGTAGTTCATATCAATGCCGGTGTAGCCGCTCTGGTCATGGCACTCTGTGTAGGCAAGCGTGATGATTACCGTGCGGGTCATCCTATCACACCTCACAACATCACCTTCGTGTTCATGGGTATGTCATTCCTCTGGTTGGGATGGTTCGGTTTCAATGCCGGTAGCGGATTGGCAGCTGATGGTCTGGCAGCCAATGCCTTCCTCGTAACCCATATCGCAACAGCTGCAGCAGCCACCACCTGGATGCTCATCGACTGGATTGTGAACAAGAAGCCAACTACAGTAGGTGCTTGTACCGGTGCTGTTGCCGGACTGGTAGCCATCACTCCTGCAGCCGGCAGTACCGATATTTTCGGAGCTTTCTGCATCGGTATCATTTCCACCATCGTCTGCTTCTTCATGGTAGCTGTAGTGAAGGAGAAGTTCAAGTATGATGATGCCCTCGATGCCTTTGGTGTTCATGGTATGGGTGGTATTCTGGGATCTATCCTCACCGGTGTCTTCGCCACTCAGTATGTAACAGGAGCCGAAGGTGTACAGGGTGCCCTTTATGGCGACTGGCATCAGCTTTGGATTCAGGTTGTAGCCACCGTGGTAAGCATCATCTATAGCGTAGTAGTTACCTACATTATCTTCAAGGTAGTAGATAAGAGTGTAGGTGTACGTGTAGACAAGCGAGTAGAGGAGGAAGGTCTCGACATCTACGAGCATGGTGAGAGTGCTTATAGCAACTAAGATAGAGAATGAATATATGTATAACACCTTGACTGTATGTTTTGTATGGTCAAGGTGTTTTCTATTATAATAATGTGTAAACCTGATTTTGCCTAAATTCTTCTTGTTATTTTATCATTTGCCTGCTTTTTTATGTTAAATCTTATAAACGCTTAGTTACAAAATCAATTCTTTTTCTTATATTTGTCAACAAATTAAAAAGCTGACAATTATGACTAATGACTCATTTTCTATAAGATTGCGGGAAGCGCGCCTGATGATGGGGCTCAGTATGGATAAACTCGTAGAGCGAACCAACGGAGCCATCACCAAGCAGAGTATCTCCCGATATGAGAAAGGCATTATGCGCCCTAAGCGTGATGCCCTGCAAGCCATAGCCAAAGCCCTCAACATCAGCGAGGCATATTTCGATGGTACCAATCTCAAGATAGATGTTCCGATGCTCCGTACCACCTCTAATGGGAATGTATCCGAAGACGAGTTGCAAGCCCTTGAAGCAAAGCTTTCGTTTTGGGCGGAGCAGTATCTTGCCAAGGAGAAAAAAGCGGGTTTTCCTACCCAGTTCAAGAATCCGATAAAAGGCACCAAGGTATCAACGCAGGAAGATGCCATCCAGGCATCCAGCCTTCTTCGTGAAAAGTGGCATTGCGGTGATGGACCTATCGCCAGTATCCTGAGACTCTTGGAAAGAAAAGGTATCATGATACTTGCTGCTAATCTTCCAGAGTATGTCTTCGGAATGAGCACCTGGGCAGATAAGAAGCATCCGCTGATGATTCTCGATTTCAATCCGGAAAAGAGTAGCGTAGAGAAACTTCGTTTCACGGCAGTTCATGAACTGGCCCATCTGCTTCTCCTCTTCCCGGAAGATAGTCCGCTGAGGCTGGAGAAGCGTTGTGATCTCTTTGCCAGTTTCTTCCTTCTTCCTAAATTGGCGCTTATCGAAGAGTTGGGTTCCAAGAAACGTGAGAAGATAACGCTGGAGGAGATGATCGATATCAAGGAGCTATATGGCGCATCTCTCGCCGCATCCATCATTGCCGCCAGAGATTACGGCATCATCACCACCGAGTATAAACGGGCATGGTATGCCGAGCATATAGAGCCTAATCCTCGAGAAATAGGTAATGGCCACTATGCATTTCCTGAGACATTGGGAAGGGAGAAGAGAGTCAACTCGATAGTAGATTCGTGAATGTTGAATGTCGGTGTAAATGTCAGCATTTGATGATATTTAAAATAGGAAATACTAATTCTTAATAGTGTTAGATATGAAGAAAAAAAATAATGAGCAAATTGTCTTCGATATGTTCGAAGTGGTTGCAACCGAAAGCATCGCTGAGGCTCGGAATGTATACACCTATGAAGAAATAGATGGGTGCTATCAGGAGGCGAAAGAGATTGCTGTGATAAGGCAAGGAACCATCTGAGAGAAATTTTATGATAAGCAAAAAATATATTTATAAAACGAACATTTTTTTAAAATATGAGAATTCTTTTAAAAACTTCACCGAATACTACACCAGTTCCTTTTGATTATCAACAGAAACTGGTTGGTACTATTCATAAATGGATTGGAAACAATTCTATTCATGATACGATTTCATTGTATTCTTTCTCTTGGTTAAATGGAGGAAGAAAAGTGGAGGATGCACTTCAGTTTTCACAGGGTGCAACGATGTTTATTAGCTTTTATGATGAAAGTATCATTAAGGTTATCATCAGAACAATTCTTGAAGAACCTGAGATGTTTTGTGGCATGTTTGTAACTGACATAACTATTGGTGCTGAACCTCAATTTTCAGAGCGGGATTTGTATTATTGTGCTAGTCCGATTTTTATAAAGAGAAAATTGGATGATGGAAGCATTAAACAGTATAATTTCAATCATGCAGAGGCAAACCAATATCTTAAGGATACTCTTTTGTCAAAGATGAAAGAGGCAGGATTGGAAGAAGATGAAACGTTGGATATTTGTTTTGATCTTTCTTACACCAAAAAGAAGTTGAAGTTGGTTCGTTATCATGGTATTGGCAATAAGGCAAGTCTTTGCCCGGTTGTCATCAAAGGTAAGCCTGAGACGAAACAATTTATATGGAATGTTGGTGTAGGCAACTGTACGGGTATCGGATTTGGAGCAATTTACTAATTATTAAAGGATTTGATTATGTATGTCGTAACATATAAAGGGCAGTTTGGTTTCATCAAACCATGGACCGCAGTTCGTGATGGAGAAACATTCAGTCAGCAGTTTCTTACACCTTCAATAATAGAAGGCATAGAGAAAAAACTGTTTCCTGAACTATTGAACGTTCCAGGAATCCATAAAATATTGAGGCACAAATTGAAGTATGATTCCCTGGATTCTCAACAGGAAGTGACACAGCCTAGAGGTTGGGAGTATAAAAACAGAACTTTCATTAGAAATCGTTCTGTATTGAAGCGTTCTGTTCTTTTGCATCCGGTTTTATGTATTGCTTTTGAAAACGAAGAAGACGCTGTTATAGCTTCAAAGCAACATGTATGTGTATGTAGAAATGAAGATATACTCTTGCCAGAATCAGAAATCAGAGTGATGGAAGAAGACCAATTCAATCAATTACCTGGTTTTGAATTGCGCTTTGGAAATTCAGAGCAGTCTTTCCTGGTTGGCTATAATCGTTTTAACGATAATCAACCAATGGTTGGCTGGATAGAGTATAATGGTCAATCTTTACTTTAAACGATGTAACTATATGAATATTCATCAAGAAATATTAGCTAAAAGCGAGCAGAATGGACATGTTTGTTTGTATCAGCATCTTAAGAATGTTGCTGATACCGCTCGTGTAATGGCTAAATATTTAGGATTTGATGAACAGATTGCGGTAGAAGGAGCTTTATTGCATGACATCGGAAAGGTAAGTCCTGTGTTCCAGCAATCGTTGATTTCCCCAAACAAGAAGAAGCCTGGCTCTGTTTTTCGCCATGAAATAGCTTCCTTGTTCTTTCTGTCGTTGGTATGTCAGGAACATAGAGAGGCTGTGATAGATATGATTGTAGCTCATCATAAATCTATGTATAAAGATGTTCGGGATTTGGGCATTTTAGATTTAGATGATACATCAGATTGCTTCAAGGAACATTCAAAGTTATTCTCGGAATGGAGTCATATAGCCATTGATATTCTTGAAAGTCTTGGCTTGGAAACCCATGAGATATCTTTGGAAGAGGCAAAAGAAAATTACGAATATGTCATAGACTATTGTGATAGTAGAAAACAGGGATGTTCTGAATGGAGAGGGTTGTTGATGGCGGCAGATCACATGGCTTCTGCTATGGAGACTGCATTTGAAATGCCGCTTGATAAACTCTTCATCAAACCTGATTTGTCTTTTTACAATAGGCAAAGTGAACTCTATCCTTTATCATTGATTTCTTCGGATAGTAAGAAGATGCATACGTTGGTAACGGCTCCAACTGGAGCTGGAAAAACTGATTTTTTGTTGAGGCGTTGTCGTGGAAGAGTTTTCTATACACTGCCTTTTCAAGCATCAATTAATGCTATGTATGATAGAATAAAGAATGATTTGAGTAATACTAATGCTCAAGTTCATCTTCTACATGCAGCCTCTAATCTGAAAGTGAAAGACGGTAAGATAGAAGAAAGTATCATGCAGCGTCATGTTGGTGCAGCAGTGAAGGTCCTTACTCCACACCAGATGGCCTCTGTTGTTTTTGGTATCAAAGGATATGAGGCCATGGCTATGGATTTAAAAGGTTGTGATGTGATTCTCGATGAGATACACACCTATTCTGATGTTATGCAGTCTATAGTTCTACGCATTATAGAAATTCTTGTTGCGCTGGAGTGTAGGGTACATGTTGGTACGGCAACAATGCCGACAGTATTGTATCAGAAGATACTTCAACTATTGGGTGGAGCTGATGCAGTTTATGAGGTAAAGTTGGATTCTCTGACGCTTCAATCATTTAACAGACATCAAATCTACAAGCTCGATGATAAAAAAGAATCTTATGATGTGATAGCCTCAGCAATCGAAAGCAATTCTAAAGTTCTCATAGTATGTAATCAAGTAAAAAGAGCACAGAAACTATATGAGTCTATTGAAGAATTATATCCGGATGTGAAGAAGATGCTTGTGCATAGCAGGTACAAACGAAGCGACAGGGCTAAATTGGAAACAAAGTTGCGTGAAGACTTCAATCAATTAGAAAACGTTCCATGCATTGTAGTTTCCACTCAAGTAGTAGAGGTCAGTCTTGATATCAGCTTTGATATAATGATTACTGAGTGTGCTCCAATTGATGCGCTTACACAGCGTTTTGGACGAATTAATCGCAAGCGTACAAGAGATACCATTGGACACTACAAGCCGATATATGTCATAGCACCATCTGAAGATGATAAAGAAGCTCTTCCTTATAGTCTGGATGTTCTGAAAGATACTTTCAGGGTCCTGCCAGACAGTGGTGACATCATGGAGGAATGTCATGTTCAGAAAATGATAGATAAGGTATATCCAAAGATTGACTTTCAGAATATAGACTTTAGTGGTGTGGCGTTCTTGGAAGGAAAATGGGTGTTAAAGGCACTTTGTCATCATCCGAAATCAGCGTTACTGGAAACGCTTGACATCAATTCTGCTGTTTGTATTACAGAAGAAGATAAAGACAGATACTTATGTGCCAATGGATTGGAAAGAATTGAAATGGAAATACCTGTAAGCTATCATTCCATTGCACATAGAAATCTTGATCAGCTCAATAAGGGGTCGCATCCTTTTGTCATTCCGAACAAAGGATATGATGAAGAAAAGGGATTGTTACCCGATTTGTGTAAAATAGAATATTATCAATCGTTTGAAATACTATAAAATATGATAACATCAAATATTGGAAAGATATTCCTGAATGCTTACAATGAAAAATATGGCACCAGCTATGATGCCCGAACTTTCTTTTTGGAGCAGTTCTATCCCTTGTTTTTTGATCAAAACAAGTATATGATGACTGCAGGCAATTCGCCTTTGGAAAACCCAAAGTTAAGTTGGGATGATATGATAAAGGGGAAAAAGCCTTTTGAGACTCCTGAACAAAGAAAGAACCGCTTCGAAAAATTGATTAAGAAAATCGAAGAAAGTGAAGCTGATGCAAGCATTGCACGTGGTTATGCTTCATTAGATGTTACAGCTACAACATCTGGTCAAGTGACTGATTTGAAGTTACCAAACTCTCAGGAAGAAATCTATACATCGTGGATTGGAGATGCTCTTGGTATTGGAGTGCAGGGAGGCTTTTCGATTCTTTTTAGTAACAAAGAAATTCTTCTTGATATTTTTGAAGGTTGGAAGCTCTATCGTACGAGTCTTAATGAGACAACCATGCTGAAAGGAAACCAGATTAATACTTGGAATGGTCAATGGCTTTCCCATTATTATGATACTAGAGAATATGATGCAGATATGCCTTTGGCGGGATATAATCCTTTCAATGTGAATAAGGATGGAATTATTAGTATCGATACCCAAACATGGACAAAGATTCTCATTGGTATTTCTAAAAAATATAGAAATGCTCAAATTTTGGGCTACATCTATAGCATAGGACAGACAAATACTACCATTGGTTTTATACCATTTAATTTGAACCAAATACGCCGTCCAATTCATCTTTATGAAAAGATATTTGGGATGAGCAATGGTAGAAATGCAGAGTCTTTATGGGGAACTGCAATTGGATTTAAAACGGCTTGTACTTATGGGGCTATAGGTATTAAAGCTATGGAGCCTAAAGGACTTAGAGATTATGTATGTTCAAAAGGAGATAAAGTGCCGAAACAGCCGAAAACTCCTAAAAATGAAGACGAACAAATTAATTTTAACGTATATAAAATTTGGATATTAGCTATGTTGAATAATGATGAATTATGGGAGAAATCCCAAGAGTTGGCTGAGTTGTTGAACGAAGCCTCTAGTGATAAAGATAAGTCTATCAGTACCAAACGTAAAAATTTGGTTGAGACAATGCTCAATGCAACTAATAAGAAACAGTTCATAGCAGCTGCTGCAGAGGTTGTTTCATTCATTGGTAAGATAGATGAGTTTAAAGGAATCGTGAAGGAGATTCATGGTATGCCAACAGACAATGTACCATACTTCTTAACACTTTTGCGTTTCCAGTATAAGACATTATAATAACAATTAAAAATACAAGATTATGAAAGAGAATTCTTTTATTTATTTGCGAGGTCTCAAGCATGCTGCGTTCACAGTATTCTGTGTAGAGGATGGTCAGAAATCTTATTATGACCCACAGTTCAACGTAAGAGTTCCATTTGCTAGTGGTCAACAGGTTAAGCGTTCTATCCTGGAGCAACTTAACGATGTTTTAGGTGTTCAACCTTCTCCTACCGAGTTCTTTTTTGATGTAGATAAGAAAGGTGCGCTTAAAGAAGGTGAGGTCCTTTCGTCTTGTGATCCACATTATGTTGACCAACTTTTAGGTGGTTGGATGAGAACTCCAAAGGGTGGAAAAGAGAAAGCTGTAAAGCGTAGAAGTCCATTTAGTATTTCTGCGATGACCCCTTTGCATCCACTTTTGGCTGCAGTTTCTAAGGAGAATATTTCATTCGATCGTTCAGATAAGCCAAACGTGCATAAAGTTGTTGTGCGCGATGCAAACGGAAATCGTTTGACAGATGAACAGGTTAGTGACTTTTTAGAGGGTAACGATAGAAGTTTGTATCGCAAATGGATTCCAGACAATAGTCGTGCTACAGGTCTATTTGTATATGATGTAGCTATTGATTTACGACGTTTGTTCTGCGTTTCAACTAATCAGTTGGAACCAGAGATTACATCAGATATGGTAGAAAAGTTGAAAGAAGATGGATGGAAGGTAATCACTACTTCTTTTGGTGAATGCTTGTTGATGCCGAAAGAGCAGCGTGAGCAGATTATTCCAGCTATAGCCGATGCTCTGATTGATTGGCATATTACATCCAATCAGGCAAGAACATTCAGTTTGATGGAGACTTTAGCCATTGCTATTAGTGATAATGCTAATACTTTAGCTGCAGCTATTCGTGCCAAACTTGTTGAGGATGGAGAATCTAAACCAAAGACAAAGCCTATCGTTGACGAAAATGCTGGTGCCAAGACATTTATAACTCTTCCATGTGCAAGTTATGTCGTGACAGAAACCGAAAGCGCAGATGCTTTGGCTAAGGCTAAGCAGGAGTTGGTTGATAGAATGATGGCGTTTGATTACGAGAATCAGATTTAATGTAAATGATGAGGCTCCTGGTTTTTACCTGGAGCCTCCTGTTGGTTTTTCTCTATGGTCATAACAGGCACTCATTTCAACTATTACCAGCTTTGCCATCGCAAACTATGGTTGTTTGCCAATGGCATCAACATGGAACAAGAGGCAGACTTGGTCTATGAAGGAAAGCTGGTGCATGAATCAAGTTATCCGCAACGTACATCAAAGTATGAGGAAGTGGAGATTGATGGTATCAAAGTAGATTACTATGATGCCAAGAACAAGGTCATCCATGAGATAAAGAAATCTAATAAGGTGGATAAAGCTCATGAATGGCAACTGAAATATTACATGTATGTTTTCGAGCAACATGGAATTGATGGCGTGAAGGGCATCTTGGAATATCCTCTTTTGAGAAAGACAAAAGAAGTAATCTTGACAGATGTTGATAGAGATGACATTCAGGTTATATCTAAAGACATCATTCAGATAATCTCTCAAGATGTTTGCCCGTCTAAAGTCAAGAAAGGCATCTGTAAGAATTGTAGTTATTTCGATTTTTGTTATATAAACGAGTTGGAGGAAGAAGAATGAAAAGAAGTTTCTATCTGTTCAATCCAGGCATCATGGAACGCAGAGATAATACGCTGAAGTTCACGCCTGTTATCGTGAATGAAGATAATGAAGAAATCAAGCAGCAACCTCGATACATTCCTATTGAGGATGTTGCGGAACTGTATGCCTTTGGAAGTCTGCGGACAAATAGCGCTTTGTTCAACTTTCTGGGGCAGAAAGGTATTCTTGTCCACTTCTTCGACTATTATGAGAACTATACCGGAAGCTTCATGCCAAGGGAAAGTCTTCTTTCTGGCAAGGCTTTGTTGGCACAAACATCTGCGTACCAAAATAAGAAGAAAAGGGTAGAATTGGCTCGTAAATTCATTCAGGGAGCAGCTTGGAATATGGTTATGAACCTCAACTATTATAATCGTAGAGGAAAAGACCTGCAAGATATTATCGATACTATTAAAAGATTGAGTAATACTTTGCCAGATGCTAAGGCTGTAGATGAGATAATGGGAATTGAGGGAAATATCAGACAGGCATATTATGCTGCATTCGATATCATTCTCGATGATTTCAACATGGGATCAAGAACCAAGCAACCGCCAGAGAACGAGGTAAATGCTCTCATATCTTTTGGCAACATGATGTGCTATACAGAAACTCTCCGGGCAGTTCATCAAACTCAGCTCAATCCAACGATAAGCTTTCTGCATACTCCAGGAGAAAGGCGTTTTTCGTTATGTCTTGATATATCCGAGATCTTCAAACCTATTATCGTGGATAGAGTCATCTTCAAGGTACTCAATAAGCATGCTTTAAGCACCAGTCATTTTGATAAGAAACTCAACAAATGTCTTTTGAACGAAAAGGGAAAGAAGATTTTTGTAAAGGCCATGGAAGAGCGTTATGATGAGACATTCCGTCATCGTTCTTTAGGACGTAATGTAAGCTATAAGCATCTTATAAAGTTGGAATGCTATAAGCTACTAAAAGATATTTTAGGAATAGAAGAATATAAACCTTTTAAAATGTATTGGTGATATGTATGTGATTATAGTTTATGATGTAGGTGAGAAGCGAGTAGGCAAAATGTTGAAGCTTTGCCGTCAATATTTGTGTTGGATTCAGAACTCAGTTTTGGAGGGAGAATTATCTGAAGCTAAACTTCGGGAATTGCAAATGAAGATGAAAGCTATCATTGATGAATCCGAGGATAGTGTCATTGTTTTCACCAATAAAATGGGGTATAATATGAACAAACAGATTCTTGGAAAAGAAAGAATGTCTACCGATAATTTCTTATAAAGAGTTGTCGATGTGGTTCTATTTTTCCGTTTCTAGGTTCGGAAAAACCTCCAAAAGTGTTCTTTGACTTATTGAAACCTCCATAAATAGGCTGGTTGTCGTAAGGCCGTAGAAAAAATATCTTTAGGCATCGACATTTTTTCTGAAGATTTTTTGTATCTTTGCACCCACAAACCTATTGATTCTTCGAGCATCTATGCCTAAGAATTAACGGGTTCTAATTGTACCTTTATGGAATTGAAATTTAATACCGATACTTGAAATTTCGAAAATAATCAGTTCTAATTGTACCTTTATGGAATTGAAATTCATTATAAGGAGAAGGTGCAGCAACCTCGCAAGTTCTAATTGTACCTTTATGGAATTGAAATAGGCAAGCGAGCAGATGAAGAACGTAGACGGAACGAGTTCTAATTGTACCTTTATGGAATTGAAATGTATTTCTTCGTCCCTTACTCTGCTCTCTGGAAGTTCTAATTGTACCTTTATGGAATTGAAATAATTACCTGAAGCCTGGAGCTCGTCGATTACGTTTGTTCTAATTGTACCTTTATGGAATTGAAATTCTAGTTGGTACACTATCCAGGCAGCGGGGTGTGTTGTTCTAATTGTACCTTTATGGAATTGAAATAGTAGAAATTACCTACAATGTTGACAAGACGGGTGGTTCTAATTGTACCTTTATGGAATTGAAATACTTGCAACTTGCGAGGAAGATACTTAAGTTCAGTGGTTCTAATTGTACCTTTATGGAATTGAAATTCGGGAAAAAGGTGCTTGATTATAAACGTGCCGAGTTCTAATTGTACCTTTATGGAATTGAAATTATTAAAGGGGGATTTAAATACAGGTGAAAGTTGTGGTTCTAATTGTACCTTTATGGAATTGAAATGAGTGAACAGACACAGAATCTGCGAAACTTTCTATGTTCTAATTGTAGCTTTATGGAATTGAAATCTAGACCAAGCGGCAAGAATAAGAAACTCTAACAAGTTCTAATTGTACCTTTATGGAATTGAAATGCATTATTAGTAGAAGAAACTACAAAAAGATTCTGTTCTAATTGTACCTTTATGGAATTGAAATCCGTGCGCAAAGGTACAAATAAGTTTTGAACGCGAGTTCTAATTGTACCTTTATGGAATTGAAATAAATATGGTTGACATTATAACTAATCGTCTTCAGGTTCTAATTGTACCTTTATGGAATTGAAATTGGTTCTCGTGACGCTGCACGTTATCAGTTGCAAGGTTCTAATTGTACCTTTATGGAATTGAAATTCCAGTCCACCGCTTGCGCCTTGTCTTCCCAAAGGTTGTTCTAATTGTACCTTTATGGAATTGAAATAGAGTATCCAACAAATGTTGAAAGTAGAAAATCCACAAGTTCTAATTGCACCTTTATGGAATTGAAATTTATTATCGATACTTGCGCCGGAACCATAAGCTCGTTCTAATTGTACCTTTATGGAATTGAAATTTAAACGGAGACGGTAAAGGCTTGACAGAATATCTGTTCTAATTGTACCTTTATGGAATTGAAATACCCCCTTCCTCTATTGCAAAGGTACGACTTTTTTCGTTCTAATTGTACCTTTATGGAATTGAAATTCTGATAGACTGCTAGTTGCGAGATTTCGTTGAACTGTTCTAATTGTACCTTTATGGAATTGAAATGAAAAGAAAGAAGCCGTGAATTGAGGACGTATATTCAGTTCTAATTGTACCTTTATGGAATTGAAATATTCTCGCAACCTCAACCGCTTCAAACAAGCTGCTGTTCTAATTGTACCTTTATGGAATTGAAATTTAGCAAGCTGAATCTCTTTATACTTCTGGGCAGCGTTCTAATTGTACCTTTATGGAATTGAAATTGATGGAGTGCAGGACCCCGAAGTAATTGCAGATATGGTTCTAATTGTACCTTTATGGAATTGAAATGCCCTAGCGCAGCACGGAAAAGCGCTAAAATATGGTTCTAATTGTACCTTTATGGAATTGAAATCTGCATCAGAACGCAGCCAACCATTGTCGTTTTTGCGTTCTAATTGTACCTTTATGGAATTGAAATGAAAAATGGGTAGACAGACAAACGGGTGCAATCACGTTCTAATTGTACCTTTATGGAATTGAAATGATGTTCAGAAATTGGCAAAGGAAGGAGAGAAATATTGTTCTAATTGTACCTTTATGGAATTGAAATGATGGTACCCAGATGGCGGTTATCAGATACTCTCGCGTTCTAATTGTACCTTTATGGAATTGAAATTTGTTTAGTTTGATACTTTCCACCGACTGGTGGATTGTTCTAATTGTACCTTTATGGAATTGAAATATCTTACTCATAACACAAGAGATTGGACTTTTGAAGTTCTAATTGTACCTTTATGGAATTGAAATGATGGTACCCAGATGGCGGTTATCAGATACTCTCGCGTTCTAATTGTACCTTTATGGAATTGAAATAGTTTATTAATCGTTCTTCTGTCGGTTCTGATGGTGTTCTAATTGTACCTTTATGGAATTGAAATGTGTATCAAATCAACTATAAAATTTATCAATATGGGGTTCTAATTGTACCTTTATGGAATTGAAATCTCTATTCAGCTTGGTCAGATTTTACCAGAAGAAAGTTCTAATTGTACCTTTATGGAATTGAAATGGAAACATCCTCTTACGAAGGCAGGCCGTATCATGTTCTAATTGTACCTTTATGGAATTGAAATTATTATTGAAGTCTGCTGTAGCACTATTCCCATAGTTCTAATTGTACCTTTATGGAATTGAAATATGAGCACTGCTGCCAATGCTATCACTATCAAAACGTTCTAATTGTACCTTTATGGAATTGAAATAGGGTGGAGAAGGTCAAGCTTTTGGTAGAGCCTTTGCGTTCTAATTGTACCTTTATGGAATTGAAATACCCATACTGGCTGCTCCTTGGCTCGGGAGAGTTCTAGTTCTAATTGTACCTTTATGGAATTGAAATGCAGCGAGCGAGGCAAAGGCGGCAGCAGATCAGGCAGTTCTAATTGTACCTTTATGGAATTGAAATGCAAATCTCGCAGACAGGTAATAATAGTCAGCAAGTTCTAATTGTACCTTTATGGAATTGAAATCGCAGAATAATACTCCGTTAGATGTAAACGATATGTTCTAATTGTACCTTTATGGAATTGAAATTAGTTGCGGACATCATCGATGGTCATGCCTTCGATGGTTCTAATTGTACCTTTATGGAATTGAAATAACTTATCCTTGAACTTACTCTGGTCAAGCAGCATGTTCTAATTGTACCTTTATGGAATTGAAATAAGGATAAAAAGCCTGCTGCAAAGAAGGTCGAGAAGGTTCTAATTGTACCTTTATGGAATTGAAATATACATAGCATAGCAGTACCGCTTGCTTCTGTAAGTTCTAATTGTACCTTTATGGAATTGAAATAGTGAAATAGAGTTAAGACTCAATCGACTTGCAAGTTCTAATTGTACCTTTATGGAATTGAAATTATTTATCTCCATCCTGGTGGGCATGGCTATTTCCATTCTAATTGTACCTTTATGGAATTGAAATTACTTAACATCATACCCAGGAAACTCCTTCTTGAAGTTCTAATTGTACCTTTATGGAATTGAAATCTCGTATCGATGACGGTCTGGAAATCGAATCCCAGTTCTAATTGTACCTTTATGGAATTGAAATTCGGTAAGCAGAACCGGGAAGATATCATAGTTCTCGTGTTCTAATTGTACCTTTATGGAATTGAAATTCGAACTTGAAAGCGAAACCTGGAAGTGAACCGCGTTCTAATTGTACCTTTATGGAATTGAAATTCGTTAACCTCAAAATCCTCCTTGCGATTGAGGAGTTCTAATTGTACCTTTATGGAATTGAAATAAATTTGGGAACCCAAAAAGGCCGACACATCACGGTTCTAATTGTACCTTTATGGAATTGAAATACTGGTGTTTGGTATCTGCCTGGGCTGCCATACCGTTCTAATTGTACCTTTATGAAATTGAAATCTGAGTACTGCAGATTTTCCGGCAAGTTCTGTTAGTTCTAATTGTACCTTTATGGAATTGAAATACATAACCACCCGGCGAGGAGACGGCGATATCCACCTGTTCTAATTGTACCTTTA
>OGMC01000292.1_pt1 | contig 16237 bp, 12 predicted proteins | sample 1573011 | NCBI WGS metagenome assembly OGMC01 (sample SAMEA2581888, study PRJEB24529) | metagenome | biome: Human gut stool | place: China | collected 2011
AGTTAAGGCGGCTATCGAGTAATGCCGCATGGCTGGCATCACCCCGATAATGATAACCGGCGACCACCGCGACACCGCCGTTGCCATTGCAATGGAGCTCGGCATCATCAGCGACCCCTCCGAGGCTATAACGGGCGCTCAGCTCAACGAAATGAGCGACGAGGAATTCGACGAGAAGGTCGGTCAGTTCAAGGTCTACGCAAGGGTACAGCCCGAGCATAAGACGAGGATAGTCAACGCATGGCGCACTAAGGGCAAGATAACCGCAATGACCGGCGACGGCGTTAACGACGCCCCCTCGATAAAGAGCGCCGACATCGGCATCGGCATGGGCATCACCGGCACGGACGTTACCAAAAACGTGGCGGATATGGTGCTCGCCGACGACAACTTCGCGACCATAGTCTCCGCAGTGGCGGAGGGCAGAAGAATATACGACAACATCCGCAAGGCAATCCAGTTCCTGCTCGGCTCGAACCTTGCGGAGGTGCTCGCGATATTCACCGCAACGCTTCTCGGCTTCACCATTCTCGAAGCGCCGCATCTGCTGTTCATAAACCTCGTCACCGACTGCTTCCCGGCGCTCGCGCTCGGACTCGAAAAGGCGGAGAGCGATATCATGCGCCGCCGCCCGCGCGACCCGTCGGACGGAATATTTGCAGGCGGGCTCGGCTTTGACGTGCTCTATCAGGGCGTGCTCGTTACCGCACTGACCCTCGCGGCGTTCTTTATAGGCGAACGCTTCGAGACGGGACACTGGGCGTTTATGAACATCGCACAGTGCGAGCAGGGCATGACCATGGCATTTCTCACCATGTCGATGTGCGAAATCTTCCACTCGTTCAATATGCGCTCGCAGCGCGGCTCGGTCATAAAGATGAGCCTTCGCGGCAGCCACAACCTGCCCCTGTTCGGCGCTATGGTGGCGTCGCTCGTGCTGACTACGGCGGTTATTGAGATACCGTTCCTCGCAAACGCCTTCGGCTTCACTCCGATAGGCTTCGCCGAATATGCGACATCGCTCGCCCTCGCGTTTTCGATAATCCCGATAGTCGAGATAATCAAGGCCGTTCAGCGTGCCGCAGCGAAAAGAAAAGCCTCCAGATAATATAATAATTTGACATTTTTTTCGACAAAAAGATAATTTTTTATTGAATACGCCTTGACTTTTCCCCCGAAATGGGGATTATCCTATCTGTTTGCCAACAATCTCGCTTCGGCTGGCAGCAGACAGACGGCCTTCAGGCGTTTGATGCAAGACCTTTGGCAGATAATACTGTTGAAGGTCTTTTTTCAATCTTTTCCTGCGCTCTCTGCCATTCAAATTAAAAAGAAAGGTCTTGAAAGCGCATGAAATTCTATCTTGAGCCGACAGAGAAGGTTTTCTCGGCGGTCGAGAGCTCCGAAAAAGGCTTGACCTCGGCCGAAGCGGAGTAGCGCCTTGCCAAATACGGCAAGAACAGGCTTAAAGAGGCGGAAAAAGACAGCCTCTTTAAGAAGTTTATCAACTCCCTCGCAGACCCCATGATCATCATGCTCCTCGTCGCAGCCGCAATTCAGGCCGTTGTGACGGTCGTGGAGAGCGGCGCAAACTTCTCGTTCAGAGATTTTGCGGACGTGCTGGTCATTCTCGTAGTTGTTATCATCAACACCGTTATGAGCCTCGTTCAGGACAGCAAGGCGGAGGCCGCCATGGACGCTCTTATGGAGATGACCGCGGCGACGAGCCATGTTCTGCGTGACGGAGAAGTCGTCACAATAAAGAGCGAGGATGTTGTGATAGGCGACATTGTAGTGCTCGAGGCGGGCGACGCCGTTCCGGCGGACTGCCGCATAATCGAGAGCCACAGCATGAAGGTTGAGGAGGCAGCTCTGACGGGCGAAAGCGTCCCCGTGACGAAGCTTATCGACGCGCTCAACTGCACGGCGGGCAGCGATGATATCGCCCTGGGCGACAGAAAAAATATGCTCTACAGCGGCTCGACTATAGTCTACGGCCGCGGCAAGGCAGTTGTTACGGCGGTCGGCATGGACACCGAGATGGGCAAGATAGCCGACGCCCTTTCGGACGCCGAGCAGGAGCAGACTCCCCTTCAGAAGAAGATGGCGGAGCTTTCAAAGTTCCTCACGAAGCTCGTTATCGCAATATGCGTAGTTGTGTTCGCGGTCGGTCTCGTCGAGTCCCTGGTGCTCAGCAATGAGCCCTTCTCATGGGAGCTGCTCGGAAACACCGCGCTGAGCACGTTCATTTCCGCAATCGCTCTTGCGGTTGCCGCCATACCCGAGGGACTGCCGGCAGTCGTCACGATAATCCTTTCCATAGGCGTTACCGCGATGAGCAAGAGGCAGGCTCTTACCCGTAAGCTTACCGCAGTTGAGACTCTCGGCTGCACTCAGATAATCTGCTCCGACAAGACGGGCACTCTGACCCAAAACAAGATGACCGTCGTCGATCATTTCGGCGACAATGAGAAGCTCATAGCCGAGGCTATGGCTCTTTGCACCGACGCTCAGATAGACGACGCCGGCAAGGTCACGGGCGAGCCCACCGAGGCCGCTCTCGTCGGATACGCCTATGCCCTGGGCATGAGCAAGAATGACCTCGTCAAGGCGAGCCCCAGAATCGGCGAAGCTCCGTTCGACTCCGGAAGAAAGATGATGTCCACCGTCCATAAGACGGCTTCCGGCATAGTTCAGTACACAAAGGGTGCGCCCGACGTTGTTATCAACCTTTGCAAAACCGCGCTTATAGACGGCAGGATAGTTCCCATGGACGACGAGTTCCGGGCAAAAATCGCCGCGGACAACAAGAGAATGGCGGACAAGGCTCTGCGCGTTCTCGCCGTTGCGCTTAGAAATTACGATTCCGTCCCCGCGTCCTTTGAGCCCGAGGCGCTTGAAAGCGACCTCGTGTTCGTCGGACTTACCGGCATGATAGACCCCGTCCGCCCCGAAGTCAAGGCAGCTATCGAGGAGTGCCGCGGCGCGGGCATAACCCCGATAATGATAACCGGCGACCACAAGGACACCGCAGTCGCCATAGGCCGCGAGCTCGGCATAATCTCCGACGCGTCGCAGGCTATTCTCGGCGCGGAGCTTGACAAGTTCAGCGACGAAGAGCTTATTGAAGAGGTTACCAAATACTCCGTCTATGCGCGAGTTCAGCCCGAGCATAAGACGAGGATAGTCAAGGCCTGGAAGGCACGCGGTATGGTTACGGCGATGACCGGAGACGGCGTCAACGATGCGCCCTCCATAAAGGCCGCCGATATCGGAATCGGCATGGGCATCACCGGCACGGACGTCACAAAGGGCGTCGCCGACATGGTTCTCGCGGACGACAACTTCGCCACTATCGTCAACGCGGTCGAAGAGGGCAGAAAGATCTACGACAACGTCTGCAAGGTGCTTCAGTTCCAGCTTTCAACGAATATGTCCGAGGTTATAATCATGTTCGTTGCCTCTATTCTCAACTTCCAGCTTCTCGAGCCCGTTCACCTGCTTTGGATAAACATGGTCACCGACTCCCTGCCCGGCCTTGCGCTCGGCATGGAGAAGGCCGAGGGCAACCTGATGAAGAGAAAGCCCAGAGCGACTACGGACGGCATATTCTCCCACGGCGCGGGCTTTGACATGGCATGGCAGGGCATCTACCTCGCAATAGTAGAGCTTGCCGCCTATGTCATCGGCTATCGCCTCGAGGTGGGCAGCTTCGAGAATATGTTCTTCGGCGGTGCCGACGGCTACTGCATAAACGCTATGTCCATGGCGTTCCTGACGGTCAACTTCGCCGAGATGATGTGCGCTATCAATATGCGCTCGCGCACAGGCTCCATCTTCTCTAAGAGTATGTTCAAGAACATGAACTGGTGGCTCGTCGGTTCGTTTGTCGTGACAACGGCGCTGACCCTCATTGCCGTATACCTCCCCGGTCTCTCCGACGAGGTCTTCGATATCGAGCGCGGCACTTTCCAGATCAATGAGCTGCTTATTTCCGCAGGTCTCGCAGCCTCCACTATCCCGGTATTCGAGATAGGAAAAGCTATCAGACGTGCGGTTGAGCGCAAAAAAGAGAGAAACGCTGCATAAATATTAATTTAATCCGAGTATCCCCTGCGTCAAGCGGCGCGGGGGATATTTTATTGCGGGCGATATTTTCGTCAGGGACTGCGGCGAATCCGCGGTCCTTATTTTTATATCCGAAGCAAATATTATTCGGAAAGCACTTCAATGTGACAAAACATAGTATTTTTCTATTCTTTTGCGTCCCTGCGTCCCGTCTAATCTGTTTATATAACATTAATGAATATATTTTCAATTTTTTATTGAAATCTATAGTTATGTATGCTATAATTTCCTCAAAACTGTGGTTATTTTTTATGCAGTAAATCTAAACGCGCGGCGGCGCTTTGATAAGGAGGACTTTTTTTGAAAGCCTATAACGCGAAAGACATCAGAAACATCGCCATTGCAGGCCATGGCGGAAGAGGAAAAACTACCCTTGCGGAGGCCATGCTCTACACCGCGAAGGCTACAGACAGACTCGGCAGAGTCGCCGACGGCACCACCGTGCTCGACTTTGACGCCGAGGAGAAGAAGAGAAAGGCCACGGTATCAACCGCTGTTGCCGCTATAGAGTGGAACGGCGCGAAGATAAATATAATTGACACTCCCGGTCTTTTTGACTTTGCGGGCGGCATGAGCGAAGGCATCCGCGCAGCGGACAGCGTGCTCATAGTCACCGCGGCGGGCTCGGGCTTCGACGTCGGCGCGGAGAAGGCTCTCAAGGCCGCGAACGCCAGAGGTATCTCGAGAATGTTCGCAATCACCCGCTGCGACGCGGATAACACCGATTTCTACAAGACCTTTGCAGCCATAAAGGAGGAGGTCGGCGCCGCTATATGCCCCGTTATCGTCCCCCATATGGAGAACGGCAAGGTCGCATCGTATGTCAACCTCGCATCCCGCAAGGCTTTTGACTACAGCGGCGGCACTAAAAAGGAAGTCGATATGCCCTCCGACGCGCAGCTTGACGAGATGCTCGATATACTCACCGAGGCCGTCGCATCGAGCGACGATGAGCTTATGGAGAAGTTCTTTGCCGGCGAGACCTTCACCCGCGAAGAGATAATCAAGGCTCTCAACTCCGGAGTCAGCGACGGCTCCGTTATCCCCGTATACGCCTGCGCGGGCTACACCTGCGAAGCTATCGATATGCTCCTTGACGAGATAGTATATTCCGCTCCCTCCGCAGCCGACAAGGCGGGCGAGAACGGTCTTCCCTGCGACGAGAACGGCCCTCTTGCGGCTATATGCTTCAAGACCATCGCCGACCCGTTCGTCGGCAAGATGTCCTTCTTCAAGGTCGTATCCGGCAAGATAACCGCGGACACTCCCGCATATAACTCCCGCACCGAAGAGAGCGAGAGAATGGGCAAGATAATCACCCTCAAGGGCAGCAAGCAGGAGGACGCAGCCTGCATCCCCGCCGGCGATATCGGCGTTGTGACGAAGCTTGCGGGCATAAAGACGGGCGACACTATCTGCTCGCCCAAGAATCCGATAACCCTCGAGGGCATTAAGTTCCCGACCCCCTGCCTGTCCATGGCAGTCAAGGTCCGCAAGAAGGGCGACGAAGAGAAGGTCGCGGCGAGCCTGCTCAGACTTCTCGAAGAGGATCCCACGATTTCGTTCGTCATTAACAAGGAGACCCGCGAGCAGGTGCTCTCCGGTCTGGGCGAACAGCACCTTGACGTTATCGTATCCAAGCTCAAGAACAAGTTCGGCGTTGAGGTTGACCTCAGCGTGCCGAAGGTTGCATACAGAGAGTCCATCCGCAAGAAGGTCGAGGTTCAGGGCAGACATAAGAAGCAGTCCGGCGGACACGGCCAGTTCGGCGACGTCTTTATCCGCTTCGAGCCCTGCGAGAGCGACGATCTCGTTTTCGCCGAGGAGGTTGTCGGCGGCTCCGTGCCGAAGAACTTCTTCCCCGCAGTCGAAAAGGGTCTGCGCGACAGCGTCAAGAAGGGCGTGCTTGCAGGCTATCCGATGGTCGGCTTAAAGGCTACTCTCTATGACGGCTCTTATCATCCGGTCGACTCGTCCGAAATGGCGTTCAAGACCGCTGCCAACATAGCCTACAAGAACGGTATTCCGCAGGCTAATCCCGTTATCCTCGAGCCCATAGGCACTCTGAAGGCCTATATGCCCGATGAAAATCTTGGCGACATCATGGGCGACGTCACCAAGCGCCGCGGCCGCGTGCTCGGCATGGGCCCGTCCGACGAGCCGAAGATTCAGGAGCTCATCGCGGAGGTTCCCATGGGCGAGATGGGCGACTTCTCAACAGTCCTGCGCTCCGTGACCGCCGGCAGAGGCTGGTTCTCCCTCGAGTTCACCCGCTACGAGGACGCACCGCCCGTAGTCGCGCAGAAGGTCATCGACGAAGCCAAGGCTGCCGAGGCCGAGTCCGACAAATAAACATAAAAAACAGAGAGAGCTGTCAAAAGGCAGCTCTCTCTTATTGCCGTGAAAAAACGGGACTGTCGCGTTTAGCCGCAGACAGTCCCATATTTTATTTTTTTACGCCGTTGCGAAGCGTCGTTCCGTCATAAGTCTTTATGACGTAATCGACCGCGCCGCCGGTATCCGTTATCAGCATACTGTCGCTGCCCGCTATACTCGCGTATATATTATCTACATCTATATCGACGGTGTAGCTCCATGTGCCGCTGACTATCGTTCCGCTGACATTATCGATTTTGACAACGACCTTGCAGTCGTCATATCTGAGTGTAATGCTGCCCTTTGAGGTGTCCACCTTGATGCTCGGCATCTCGTCAAAGACTCTGTCAAGGTTGCCTACCGTGCCGACAGTGCGCCCGACAGGTCCCTGATGCTCATCCTTTGTGTTCTGATCATCCTGCTGTGTTCTGACATTCAGGGTCACTATAGTATAGTTGCCGTAAGCGACGGCATTTGCCGAAATGAGGTCGCTCGACTTAATTTCATCGGGCACTCCGGGCACTTCGTTCACAGGCGTGCTGTTCGCCGCGAGCGCCGCAGAGGCTATGCCCGTAAACAGGGAGAGCATTCCCTTTTGGAAGCTGTTGCGCGGAGTGTAGTCAACGCGCTTTATCGACATAAGCTGCGTGGCGTCTATGCTCTTTGTGTTCGCAGCCGCCGCCTTGTAATATCGGAGCACCTTAGAGGTATTGGTGGAGTTGAGCCCGCTGTGAACATTAATAGCCTCGGGCTTTGTCGTGCCGGAGGGGCCGGTCTGCGCCGAGGGTCTTGGGCCGACGGTAGTCGGCTCGCCCGTTGTGCTCTCTCCCTCCGGTTTTGTCGACTCGGTCACTGCGCCCGAGTCTACCGTTACCGACGGATCCTCGGTTGAGGAGTCGGAGTCGTCGTCCTTTATCTTGCACGCCGAGAAGGAAAAGAGCAATATCGCCGCAAGCACTGCCGCAGCGAATCTCAAAAGCTTTTTATCCATTCTTCTCCCTCCCGTAGTATTTATTCCCGGATTTATATTTTAAGCTATCGGCGCAGTCAGGTCAAGAAAAATCTTATAAAAAAGTGTATATAATAATTAACTTTTAATAAAGCCGGCGGCATCTTGCTTTTTCGTCAAAAGACAGCAAAAAAACCGCCCGCCTGAAAAAGACGGACGGCTTCGGTTTTTCGGTTATCAGCCCTTCGCGGTATACGAGAAAGCGACGATACCCTTGAGGTTGTTTACGGAGACGATTGAGACCTTGATGCCGTCTGCATAGACGTTGACATCATAAACCCAGCTGCCCTCGACGATCTTGCCGGTGGTGTTGTCAATTTTGACAACGACCTTGCAGTTGGTGTAGGTCAGAGCTATCTTGCCGTCCTTATAGTCAACGCTGAGACCGAGCTCCTTTATAGCTCTGTCAACATCGCCGAGAGTGCCGACCGCACAGCCGACGGAACCGACATGGTTGCTCTCCTTGGGCCCCTGAGTCTGATCCTTGACGTTGAAGGTTATGGTGGTGTAGTTGCCGCTGGTCACTGCGCTCGCGCTCTTCATGTGGCTCGCCTTCATGCCCGAGGGGTTGCCGGGGATATCGGTGCGATCCTTGGAGTTCTTGCTCAGCGCGTTGGCTACGGGCTTCTGAGCTATCTTGAGCAGTGCGCCGAGGCCGCCGTCAGCGGTAATGCTGCCCTTGAGGGACATGCTCTGTCTGCCGCTCTTGAACTGCTTTGTCTTGGCGATAGCCGCCTGATAAGCCTTGATGCAGGCCGCAGCGTCGTTGGTGTTGAGATCCTTTGAGGGAGTCACGGTGCTGCCGCCGGACGGGGTCTTGTTTTCGGAGGGCTTGACAGCGTCTGTCTCATCTGAGGTGCTGCCCTCGTCGGATGCCGCCTCAGAGGAGGTCTCCTCACCGGTCACGTCACCCGCCTGCTCTGAGGTCTGAGCGTCGGCCGCAGCGGTTGTATCGGGGTTCTTGTCGGTCTTCTTGCAGGCCGCAAACGAAAGAACGAGCACAGTCGCAAGGATTATTGCAATAATCTTCTTCATCTTTTCCACTCCTTTGGGTTTTTGTTACATATATTGTATAATTGTTGCACAAATCCGTCAATAGACAAAAAATAAAAAATCGCTTAACAAAAAGGCTTATAAATTGTTGAAATACGTCATCGTAAATCGCGGCGGCAAGAAATATTCATTTCGGCAAAAGAAATATCGCAGACAGATATTATCCTTCACCGCCGACCCGAGAAAGAAAAAGCCCTCCGCACGAAAAAGCGCAGAGGGCTGAATTTCGGAGAGTTATGCGAGTATCTCGCCCATGAGGCCGGGAGTTGCGCCTGCGGCGTTGGACTCGTCGGTATCGATGTGCATTGCCAGAGCGTACTTCGGGCTGACTCTGACTACAACGTCGCCGAATACAAGCGAGCGTCCGTCGGAATCGATCTTCACGCTGACAATCTGCTTGTCACTGAGACCGAACTTCTCGGCGTCCTCGGGAGTTGCATGGATATGTCTCTGCGCCGCGATAACGCCGCACTCAAGCTCTATTTCGCCCTTGGGGCCGACAAGCTTGCAGGCGCCGCTGCCCGCAACGTCGCCACTCTCTCTGACGGGAGCAGTCACGCCTATCGAACGGGCGTCGGTGAGCGAAATCTCAACCTGATTCTCGGGACGCACGGGGCCGAGAATAGAGACCGCCGGGAAGCTGCCCTTCGGTCCGATAACGGCAACGCGCTCGTTGCTCGCAAACTGGCCGGGCTGAGAGAGCTCCTTCTTGACGGTCAGCTCATAGCCCTCGCCGAAGAGGATATCGAGAGCTTCTCTGGTGACATGTACATGGCGGGCGGAAGTTTCAACAAGAACTTTCTTTTCCATTTTAAATATCCCTCTTTTTTAATATGTTTAGAAATACAGTTTGAGGCAGGAGCTCTCCTGCCTCAAAACAGTCATTTTGTTTAATTAGTAAGCGATGTTGTAAATGGTCTTTGTGCCGAAAGGAAGCACTACCATTTCGTCGCCAAGAGGAAGGTGAATTGTCCATTTGGCATCATATGTAGCATTGATAACGCGGCTGGTCTTAGCATCAACCTTAACGGTAACTGTGCCGGAGGGATACTCCATCTGAGCGGTGCCGATTTTAAAGGTTTTAGCGACAGACTTAAGCACGCCGCTGCTAAACTGATCGTTGATAACAGACGGGAGAACCACGCTGAAAACCTTCGGGGCATGACCCGAGCCGTGCGAAACGTTGGAGGAAGCCTTGTCGGCAACCGTCTTTATAGTAATGGTGTAAACTCCGCCCGCCTCGGTGCAAGTTGCGCTTGCGACATCATTCGCAGTAAGCTTGCTCGACCAGGACTCGTTCTCAACAGGGAAGTTAGCCTTTATAGCCGCAGAATTGGAGAATGTTTCGGAGCCCTTGCTGTTCTTCTTGAGCTGACCGTCAACAAAGCTGTCTATACCGCCGACAAGCGAATTAACAAAAGAGGGCACTCCGGTGATTTTGCCGCTTCTGTAGTTCGTCTCAGAAACTCTTGTAACGCTCTTTGCGTTGGGCTTAACGCCGTTAATGGCCTTGTTGAAATACGCAACTATCTCAGCCTTTGTCGCGGGCTTGGAAGCAGTGCTGCTGCCGCCCTGATTGCCGCCCTGATTGTCTTTCTTGGTCTCCTCGGGAGCTACGGTGTTGCCGGAAGCGTCGGTCTCGGCCTCGGTGGACTCGTCGCCGCTCGCGGGTTCTGCATCGGTGGACTCGTCGTTTGCAACGGTCTCGCCGTTTGCGGAAGTGTTGGGCTCGCCTGTGGTTGTGTCGCCGTTGTCCTTATCCTTCTTGCAGGCTGCAAAAGCAAAAACGAAGCAGAGAGCAAGGACAAGAGCTATGATCTTCTTTGTCATTTCTGTTACCTCCGAATATGAAATCTTCATTCAGTCGCGCTTTTTTTGCGGTTTTCTCTCCCGAGCGAATGAGCACGAAAAATCAATTCACTGCTTGCGCGGTCGTATTCATTATAAAATAAAAGAGTGCAAAAATCAATGGAAAATTAAAGATTTATGAAATTTTTATCGATTGTCCTCTTTTGATTTGAGAAATTGTTCTTTGGCTCTTGATTGACGGGCGTTTTTCTGCGATAATATAGTGTATATATTTACTCAAGAAACGGAGTGCGGTTTAATGACTGATAACGAAAAACTCGCCGATCTCCTGTTCGGCCCGGACATATTGACGCCGGAGGAGTGCGAGCTGAGATACCCCCCGCGCGAGCTTCCCGAGGGGGCGCGCGTGACCCGATTCTCTCCGAGCCCGACGGGATATCTCCATATAGGCGGCCTGTTCGGCGCGCTCGTCGATTTTCTGACGGCGAGAGTCAGCGGCGGGCTGACTTACCTGAGAATAGAGGACACCGACAAAAAACGCGAGGTCGCCGACGGCGTCTCCGCGATAATCAACGGATTCAAAAATTTCGGTCTCGAATTCGACGAGGGCGTGACCGGCTTTGACACGGAAAAGGGCGACTACGGCCCTTACACGCAGAGCAAGCGCGTTGAGATATATCACGCGATAGCCAAACGTCTCGTGCAGGAGGGCAAGGCCTACCCCTGCTTCTGCACGGCGGACGAGCTCTCCGCCATACGCGAGGAGCAGGAGAACGGCGGCGCTGCGATAACCGGATATTTCGGCAAGTGGGCGAAGTGCCGCAGCTTGAGCTTTGAGGAGCAGAAGAGACGCATAGAGGCGGGCGAGCCCTATGTGCTGCGCTTTCGCTCCGAGGGCGACGAGAACAAGAGGATAGTCTTTGACGACTTGATCCGCGGCAAGATAGAGATGCCCGAGAATATAATCGACGAGGTGCTCTTAAAGAGCGACGGCGTGCCGACTTATCATTTCGCGCACGTCTGCGACGACCACTTTATGCGCACGACCCACGTCATTCGCGGCGAGGAGTGGATATCCTCCGTTCCCAAGCATATCGCGCTGTTCAAGGCCTGCGGCTACAGAGTGCCGAAATACGCGCACACTCCGCAGGTGATGAAGATAGACGAGGAGACGGGCGCAAAGCGCAAGCTCTCCAAGAGAAAGGACCCCGAGGCGGCGGTCAGCTACTTTGTCGAGCAGGGCTATCCGAAAGAGAGCGTCATAGAATACATCATGACGCTTCTCAACTCGAACTTCGAGGACTGGCGCAGAGCCAATCCCTCGGAGGACTGTTGGAAATTCCCGTTTAATCTCAAGAAGATGAGCGTCAGCGGCTGCCTGTTCGACATGGCGAAGCTCAACGACGTGAGCAAGAATATCATCTCACACATGACGGCGGCCGAGGTGCTTTCAAGCGTGCTCGACTGGGCGCAAAAATACGACGGCGAGCTATATACGCTTCTCGACTCCGACCGCGACTTTGCGCGCGGCATATTCTCGATAGACCGCGACTGCCCGAAGCCGCGAAAGGATATCGCAAGCTGGGAGCAGGTCAAGGACTTCGTCTCCTATTTCTACGACGGGCTGTATACCCCCGACTACACCCTGCCCGAAAACATCGGCGCAGGCGACGCGGCGGCAATACTCGAAAAATACATCGGCGAGTTTGACATAAACGACGACAAGGACGCGTGGTTTGCTCGCATAAAGGCCATGTGCGAGCCGCTCGGCTACACGCCCAATGTCAAGGAATACAAGAAAGACCCCTCGGCGTTCAAGGGTCATGTCGGCGACCTGTCGACCGTTATCAGAATCGCCGTGACCTCGCGACGCAACACGCCCGACCTTCATTCGATAATCAGGCTGCTCGGCGAGGACAGGGTCAGAGCGAGACTCGCCTCGGCACTCGCACACTACAAGGAGGAGATATAAATGGCGGACAGCACAAACCTCAATTCGAATTTCATAACCGACTTCATAGATGAGGATCTCTCAAACGGGGTCAACACCCGCGTGCAGACGAGATTTCCTCCGGAGCCCAACGGCTATCTGCATATCGGCCACGCAAAGGCTATTTGCATCGATTTCAGCATTGCCGAGAAGTACGGCGGCATTTGCAACCTCCGTCTCGACGACACCAACCCCTCCAAGGAGGATGTCGAATACGTCGACGCCATTAAAGAGGATATCGAGTGGCTCGGCTACAAGTGGAACGAGGTATATTATGCCTCGAGCTATTTTGACTTCCTCTATGAGTGCGCGATAAAGCTCATCAAGGAGGGCAAGGCGTATGTCTGCGACCTGTCGCCCGACGAAATACGCGAATACCGCGGCACCTTGACCGAGCCCGGCAAAAACAGCCCATACCGCGACCGTTCGGTCGAGGAAAATCTCGACCTGTTCCGCCGCATGACCGAGGGCGAGTTTGCAAACGGCGAAAAGGTGCTTCGCGCCAAGATAGACATGGCGAGCCCGAACATCAATATGCGCGACCCCGTCATCTACAGAATAGCGCACGTCCCCCATCATCAGACGGGAGACAAGTGGTGCGTCTATCCGATGTACGATTTCGCGCATCCCCTCTCCGACGCTGCGGAGAAAGTCACCTACTCCCTGTGCTCGCTCGAGTTCGAGAATCACAGGCCGCTCTATAACTGGTTCGTCGACGCTATCGGCTTTGAAGAGCCGCCGCGCCAGATCGAGTTCGCACGTCTGAACCTCAACTACTGCGTGACGAGCAAGAGAAAGTGCCTCGAAATGGTTCAGAACGGCGTTGTCAACGGCTGGGACGACCCGAGAATGGTCACTCTCTGCGGAATGCGCCGCAGGGGCTATCCCGCCGCAGCGATACGCGACTTCATAGGCCGCGTCGGCGTGGCAAAGGCCTACAGCGTTGTTGACTACGGCCTGCTCGAGGCGTGCGTCAGAGACAATCTCAATCAGAACGCCCCGCGCGCCATGGCTGTTCTCAACCCGTTAAAGCTCGTTATTGACAACTACCCCGAGGGCAAGACCGAGGAGATAGAGGTCGAGATAAATCCCGACAAGCCCGAGCTCGGCCACCGCAAGGTCACATTCTCACGCGAGCTCTATGTTGAGCGCGAGGACTTCATGGCGGAGCCCGTGAAGAAATATTTCAGGCTTTTCCCCGGAAACGAAGTGCGCCTCAAGAGCGCATATTATGTGACCTGCAACTCATATGATACGGATGAAAACGGCGAGGTCACCTGCCTGCACTGCACCTACGACCCCGAGAGCCGCGGCGGCGAGACGCCCGACGGCAGAAAGGTTCGCGGCACTCTGCACTGGGTCAGCGCGGCGGACAACGTAAAGGCTCAGGTGCGCCTCTACGACCGCCTGTTCAACACAGAAAATCCTGCAGGCGAGGACGGAAACGGCGATTATCTTCAGAATATCAACCCCGATTCGCTTAAAATTATAGACGGCTGCCTGCTCGAGGGCGGACTTCGCGGCGCAAAGCCGGGCGACACGTTCCAGTTCATGCGCCAGGGCTATTTCTGCGTTGACAAGGACAGCACCCCGGATAATCTCATAATTAACCGCACCGTTGCGCTCAATTCCTCATGGGATAAAAAGAAGAAATAAGCATTTTCAAGAAAGAAGGTCGGTCAGCATGAAGGCTCTCAACAGGATAGTGACTGCGCTGCTCGCAGCGGCAATTTTCCCCGTCGCATATTTCACGGATATAATCACCGTCTATGCGCACGCAAACCTCTATGACTCGAATATCGTAGAGGCGCTGAGCATAAAGCGCATCGTCGAGCTTTTCACGGGAGACGGTCTTTTTGCCGGCGTTTTTAACAAGGATAATATGTCCGAGATTCCCGAGGGACTGCTTAAATTCAAGGGCAACTTCATAGCCTTTGTCGTTTGCTTCGCGCTCGCTCTGCTCGTCGCGCTCGCCATTATCATTGTTGCCGCGGCGACCAATTCGAGAAAGACGACCGCCGCACTCGGCGCGGCAGGCATTTTGTGCCTCATCGGCATGAAAATAGCATTTTCGGATATCGCGGCCGCCGTCGACGCGGGCAAGCTGACGCTGAGCTCTCTTACCGACATGGCGTTTATGAATCTCTTCGGCAAGATAGTTCTCGTAACGATGAGCACCGCACCCGTAGTTATGGCAGTCCTGTTCCTGGCGATACTTATCTGGAATGTCTCGTTTATCCTAATCGACCTCGGCGAAGAAAAGCCAAAGAAAAAAGCAAACGCTCGGCAGAAATAAAATTAAGGGAGTCGGTTTCGACTCCCTTTTCTTTTCGGCAAAACGACCTCCTGCGCTGTGCCGAGTTTGATAAACGGGTGCAGAGCAGTTGCAAGCGGCACACCGTAGGGGCAAACTTCGTTCGCCCGCAAAAAACAGCGGCTAACGTATATTGCAGCCGTGTAGGAGCGCACGTCATCCTCCCGCAGTTCATGCAGCGGCTGCAGCAGATGAGTTGAACCCGCCTCTGCAGGGGAATTGCGGAAAGCTTTGCTCTGCAGGGTGCGTCAAGTCGCCGCACTCTGCAAAGACATTGAGAAACAAAACAGTAGAAACAATGCGGGTGAATCCGTGCAATAACCCCTCCGTCTCGCCTCCGCCGAGCCGATAAACGGCGCACTTTTATATGCCTTGCAATAACAAAAACCGACCTGTGACCGGGTCGGTTTTGTCTTTCGGACACCGCTTAGCGTGTCCTTTTTCTTTGGCTTTATGGGTTTACTTTTTGTCCTTTTTCTCTGCTGCGCCGTGGCAGGAGCCCGCCATTGCGCAGTGGGCACAGTTGCAGCCGCAGGAGGATTTGCCCTTTTTCTTATTTTTTACGAGGCTGAATATTATCAGCGCCACGATAACGGCAAGTACGAGGCTTATTATAACGGTTGCGATATTGTTTGATAACCATGCAAGCATTTCGAAAGACTCCTTTCACAGCGTATAGCTTGGTTTATTTTGTGACCTTTACATCGGATGCGAGCTTTGTGGCCTCTTTGTAGGGGCGCACGAGCATGAAGATTATCAGGGCGAGGAACGCGAACGCGAACACAAGGCTCACTATATCGACCGCGCCGTGAATGTTTCCGGTGAAGAGATTGCCGAACTGGTTTATCATCAGGGAGACGACATATGCGAAGCCGCACTGATAGCCTATTGCAAACCAGGTCCACTTAGCGCTGTTCATCTCGCGCTTGATAGCTCCGATAGCCGCGAAGCAGGGGGCGCACAGGAGGTTAAAGACGAGGAACGAATAGGCGGTCAGACCCGTAAACGCCTTGGCAAGGGTTGCATAAACATTGCCCTCTGCACCGTAGAGGATGCCCATGGTGCCGACTATGTTCTCCTTTGCGACAAGGCCGGTTATCGAGGCGACGGCAGCCTGCCAGTTGCCCCAGCCGAGCGGGATGAATATCCAGGCGATGGCCGAGCCGACCTTTGCGAGCAGCGATTCGTCAAGCTGATCCTCCGCGAGCATTCCGAAATGTCCGTCGACGAAGCCGAAGTAGGAGGTAAACCATACGACTATAGTCGAAAGCAGGATTATCGTTCCGGCCTTCTTGATGAACGACCAGCCGCGCTCCCACATGGAGCGGAGGACGTTTTTAAGCGTCGGCCAGTGGTAGGCGGGCAGCTCCATAACGAACGGAGCGGGATCGCCCGAGAACATCTTTGTCTTTTTGAGCATGATGCCCGAGCATATAATCGCCGCCATGCCGATGAAATAGGCGGAGGTCGAGACCAGCGCCGAGCCGCCGAAGAGGGCGCCCGCTATCATGGCGATAAACGGAACCTTTGCGCCGCAGGGGATGAAGGTTGTTGTCAT
>OGMC01000299.1_pt1 | contig 16098 bp, 13 predicted proteins | sample 1573011 | NCBI WGS metagenome assembly OGMC01 (sample SAMEA2581888, study PRJEB24529) | metagenome | biome: Human gut stool | place: China | collected 2011
TATTGTGATTAACCGACGCGTATATAATAACTGTTTTCATATCTGCTTCACTCCAGCTCATACGGATATCATACATCAGTCTTGTAAGTGCAATACTGTCTTTAGCTGTATATACATCACTGCTGCAATATCCAAGTTTTACGCATCTGCTTACTTCCCTGATTTCATATTCAAAGCCATTTATATCAACCGGACACTCGATTGTTTCCGGTTCTTTTCCTTCCACCTCAAGTATCATGGTCTCGGCGTGTTGGAAATCCGGTAAAAATATACTTCCCTTTGTTCCCTCAATTCTGGCATTACGTTTTAATTCCTGCCCAATTGTCTGGACTGATTCTGCCGTACATCCATCATTATATGTCAGTTTGAGACAGCTGTAATCATCTGTTCCATACTCATTAATATGTACTTTTTGAGTTTCTACATTCTGCGGCTCATTCCCTGTAACAATACGCAGAAATCCCAGATTATAAATTCCTATGTCCAACAAAGCACCTCCACCAAGTGCAGGGTTAAATTTACGCTCTTTTCTGGCACCTGTTGCAACAAACCCATACTGACATGAAATATGTTTTATTTCTCCAATAACTCCTTGCTGTAAGATACTGTGTAAACGATCATACAATGGAAGAAACCATATCCAGAGTCCCTCCATGATAAAAAGATGCCTATCCCTTGCCAGCTTGTACAGTTCCTGTGCCTGTTTATCATTTATCGTAAACGGCTTTTCGCACAATACATGCTTTCCATGTTCAAGACATAACCTGCAATTCTCATAATGCAAGGTATTTGGTGTTGCTACATAAACAGCCTCAACATCCTGATCTTTAACCAGTGCTTCATACGAATCATAATATCTTGGGATATCATGCTCATTAGCAAAGGCTTTTGCACTTTCAATGTTACGTGAACCAACTGCTACTAACTGTTCATTTTCTTTACTCATCTGATTTATGGTTGATGCAAATTTTTTTGCAATATTACCTGTAGCCAAAATTCCCCACTTCATCTTATCTCTCCCATCGATTCTATAAATTTATATGTAATATATCCTCATTTAACAATTATTAAAGGATACAAATCTATTATACCTTATATCATCATCTTCGCATATCCATTTTATATCATATTTTATAATACAAAAGGCCAGACCCGCCAAGCCCAATGGTTACTGACGAATCTGACCTTTTACAATTACTAAAAATTTTATATATTATCCTTCAATCTCTTTAATAAGATTAACCATCTCAATAGCACCTTCAGCGCACTCAAATCCCTTATTGCCTGCCTTTGTTCCGGCGCGCTCAATTGCCTGCTCGATTGTATCTGTAGTAAGCACTCCAAACATAACAGGAATATCACTTGCTAAAGAAACATTTGCAATGCCTTTGGAAACCTCGCTACACACATAATCGTAATGGCTTGTAGCACCTCTTATAACTGCACCAAGACATATAACTGCGTCATACTTGCCGCTTTTTGCCATCTTTGAAGCTATCAATGGTATCTCAAATGCGCCCGGCACCCATGCAAGATCAATATTTTCTTCTGAAACATCATGTCTTACAAGCCCGTCTTTAGCTCCCGCAACAAGCTTAGACACAATAAATTCATTAAACCTTGCCGCTACAATACCTACCTTAATTCCACTGTCAACTAACTTACCTTCTAAAACTCTCATCATCAATTTCTCCTTATAAATAATTCATATTTTTACACTACATTTAAAATGTGTCCCATCTTTGTCTGCTTTGTCTTAAGATAGAACCTGTCAAAGCTGGTCGCATCTATCTCAATAGGCACTCTCTCACTGATTTCGATTCCAAAATCAGCGAGCTGGTATACCTTATCGGGATTGTTAGTAAGAAGCCTTAAGCTCTTAGCGCCTAAGTCTTTCAATATCTGTGCTCCTATGTAGTACTCGCGTGCGTCTCCCGGCAGACCAAGTGCCAGATTAGCCTCAAGTGTATCCATTCCCTGATCCTGAAGTGCATATGCCTTAAGCTTATTAACAAGCCCGATTCCTCTGCCCTCCTGTCTCATATAAAGAAGCACACCTCTGCCTTCATTGTTAATCTGTGTCATCGCTGACGCTAGCTGCTGACCGCAGTCACATTTCATTGAGCCAAATGCGTCTCCGGTCAGGCACTCTGAATGTACCCTGCACAAAAGATTGCTGCCATCACCAATGTCTCCCTTTACCAATGCAACATGATGCTCACCATTTAACTTATTAACATAACAGTGTGCCATGAATTCCCCATACTTTGTCGGCATTCTTGTAACTGCCACGCACTCAACCAGGTTATCATGTCTCTTTCTGTATTCCTGAATTGCCTTAATTGTTATGAATTTGAGATTGAATTTTTCGGACATTTCTATGAGGTCTTCTTTTCTCATCATTGTTCCGTCCGCTTTCATTATTTCACAGCACAGACCACATTCTTTAAGTCCTGCTATTCTCATAAGGTCTACTGTTGCCTCTGTATGTCCGTTTCTTTCAAGAACTCCATTAGGTTTTGAACGTAGTGGAAACATATGTCCCGGTCTTCTGAAATCCTCAGGCTTTGCTTCATCTGACACACATGCTCTTGCAGTAAAGCCTCTCTCCTCTGCCGATATTCCTGTTGTCGTCTTAACATGGTCTATTGACACTGTAAATGCAGTTTCATGATTATCAGTATTGTCAGCAACCATCTGTGTAAGTCCCAGCTTCCTGCACAAATCTCCACTCATAGGCATGCATATAAGTCCTTTTCCATATGTCGCCATGAAATTCACATTTTCAGTAGTTGCAAATTCAGCGGCACATATGAGGTCGCCCTCATTCTCTCTGCTTTCATCATCTGAGACAAGTATCAGCTTTCCATCCTGTAAATCCTTAACCGCCTCTTCAACTGTGTTATACTCAAACATTTTCTTTTACCTTCCTTTCCCTTTGATATTTTAAAATCCATTCTTTAGCAGGAATTCTTTCGTTATCCCGCTTTTCGGCTTTTCCTTTTCAAATGTGATGAATTTCTCTATGTACTTACCGACAATATCATTTTCAAGATTAACTACATCACCAGCTTTCCTAAGTGACAGCGTAGTCGCACCTGCCGTATGTGGTATTATTGATACTGAAAAGCTCTGGCTGTCCGTCTTGGCAACCGTAAGACTTATTCCATCTATGGCAACCGAACCTTTTTCAACGATATATTTTAATATTCCGCTGTCTGTCTTAATCTGATACCATATCGCATTATCATCCTTGGTTATCGCTGCAACTTTTCCTGTTCCATCAATATGTCCTGAAACTATATGCCCTCCTAACCTTCCATCTGCTGCCATTGCCCTTTCAAGATTAACAGCACTACCACTCACCAGCTTGCCAAGTGATGAGCGGTTCAGCGTCTCATGCATTACATCAGCAGTAAATGTATTATCATATATCCCTGTCACTGTAAGGCACACACCATTGACAGCAATGCTGTCTCCTATATGTGTACCCTCAAGGACTTTTTCTGCCTGTATTGTAAGGATTGCCGACGCCGTTCCTTTTTTCACATTATTCACATGTCCGATTTCTTCAATAATTCCTGTAAACATTACAACTCTCCTTCAATCAGAATATCGTCACCAAGAAGACGAACGGTTTTGTTTCTCAACTGATATGCTTCATCTACATTTGCAATACCCTGACCTTCAACTGCTGTCTTACTGTCTGCCCCGCCAAATATCTTAGGTGCAATGTAAGTCTGAACCCGTTTCACAATTCCAGCCTGCAATGCCGAGAAGTTAAGTGTTCCGCCTCCCTCTAGAATCACGCTGTCTATGCCTTTTTCTCCAAGTATGTTCATAAGCTCTTTAAGGTCAACGTGCTGCTCTGATTCTTTTGTAATTATCACTTCACAGCCTGCATTTTCATATAAAGATTTCCTGTCGCTGTCGATACTACATGTAGCAATTATTGTTGGTATCTGCCCTGCACTTTTTACAATTCTGCTGTCCAGCGGAGTTCTCAATCTGCTGTCGCATATGATTCGCACAGGATTGTGTGGATTGCTTACGGCTGTACTTCTACAGTCAAGCATTGGATTATCAGCAATCACAGTGCCGACACCAACCATAATTGCCGCGTATCTGTGACGGTCTGCATGCACATTTTCTCTTGCCTGCTCACCTGTAATCCACTTGGAAAGTCCCTTATATGTGGCAATTTTTCCATCAAGTGTCTGTGCTGTTTTCATCACAACATATGGCTCTTTATTCCTTATGTAATGAAAGAATACGTAATTCATCGCCAGACATTCTTCATTACATACACAACCTTCAACTTTAATCCCGTGTTCTTCCAGATATTTAACACCTTTTCCACTTACCAGGGGATTAGGATCCATCGAACCTATCACAACCCTGCTTATTCCTGCCTGCACAAGTGCTTCAGTGCAAGGCGGCTGTTTCCCATGATGGCAACACGGCTCAAGTGTCACATATATGGTTGCTCCACTGGTATCCTCCATACATCTTGAAAGTGCATCTCTTTCCGCATGAAGCTCACCATATTTCCTGTGCCAGCCTTCACCTATAATTCTGTCATCCTTTACAATTACAGCTCCAACCAGCGGATTAGGATTAACCCAGCCTGTTCCTCTCTTTGCCAGTTCAATCGCCCGCTTCATGTAGAATTCATCTTCTTTTGAAAAATTGTTATTTATTTCCTGCTGCATATCTGCACCTTCTTTCTGTTCCTTCCTGTCCAGCTTTTCTCTGTTCTGATTTTCCCTGTTTGCTGTATCTTAATTTCATTCTTAATGTGCTTGCTGTTTCCCTGATTTTACCGGCTCAAAGTCGTGATGCCTATAAGTAGTCACATTTTCAATGGTTTAGCAGGTAATTGCTTAAGTTTTCTTCAGTTTTTAGCTAAAATAAACCTACTAAAGCCGCAAAAAACTTACATTTATAGGTTTTTACCAAATTTACCTGCTGCCATTCTGCTCTGAATTGCTATAATATGCCGCCAGATTGCTCAGAATTGAATCGCCGTAATATGCAGCCGCCACAATTGCCAGTTCCAACATTTCAGACCAGACTCCGCCTCAACAATACAGACATCCTAGCACGACCAAAATCCAGCCCAGACATAAAAAAAGCTTCCAAAGCAGTTTCATCTCACCACTTCAGAAGCCTTACGCCAAAATATCGAATTTCTATAATCAAATTCTTACTCTGACAATCAAAAAAACTCTGAGATAATAATTCATCTCAGAGCCAGTATCCACATTCAAGCCAGCCATTCATTCTACTATGATTACATTATGAATAACTAACTTTAATATCACTTCTTCCATCCAGACTTTACTGTCGGCTTCGGAATTACACCGAATCATGCTCTGGCTTACGCCTCGGCTCGTGGGCTTTACCACCGGTAGGGAATCACACCCTGCCCTGAAGTTCCATATGTATTAAATTGTTTATAGTATACACCTGATTTTTAAAAAATCAAGTACTTGACATATTTATTAATTTTATGATACTATACCACGGCACAATTAAATATGGTTATATTGGAAACGACACATCCCCCGGATGATAACGAACAACACATGTTTTGCTTAGGTTATTATTTAAGGAGGATTTTTTTATGCCAAAAAACAAGTTTCAGGATGTTGTTTTCACAATTATTATGGCAACAATTATGGTCTATGGAATGGTCGTATATAATGTTGCCCTCAACACAGGTACTGTAAATGGTACTACTTTCTTAGCTGCAACACATGAATTGCCAATCATGGTTCCTATTGCATTCGTACTCGAATTCTTCGTTGTAGGAAAGATTGCTAAAATGCTTGCGTTCACAGTTATGCGTCCTACAGACAGACCTCAGTTCATCACATATGCAATATCAATATGCATATGCTGCATTATGTGTCCGATTATGAGTCTCGTTGCAACATTTCTTTTCAAAGAACCATCCTTTGGCATGTGGGTTAAGACATGGGCAATGAATTTCCCTATGGCAATCTGCTATCAGATGTTCTATTGCGGACCATTTGTAAGGCTTATATTCAGGGCAATATTTGTTAGAAAAAATGCTGATGCAACAGAAGCTGTAACGGCTGCAGAGGCAGAATAATATTAATCACTAAGGGGCTGTCACTTGACAGCCCCTTAAAAAAATCAATTATTTATAATATTACATTTTCAAACAAAAATACCATTACCGACATTGTTACTATAGCACTAAGCGTTGTAATCACATTTATGGCACTGGCATATTTTGAATCATTGCCATATACCTGACACATCTGCGTAACTGTTGATGCTGAAGGTGTAATAACTGCCAAGAAAACAATAAGCATAATTTTAGGTGCATCCTGAGAAATACCAGCAAGATGGCTTAATTTTATCAAAAGAAGTGCTATAAGCGGTACAACAACCATTCTCAACAAAGAAATAAAATACAGCCTTCTGTTAGCAAAAATTTTCTTTAAATCCATCCCTGCAAAAAGCATTCCTGTAACTATCATGCTGGCAGGTCCTATCATATTGCCAACAGAGCCTATCGTATCATTAATTATTAAAGGCAGTCTAATTCTTGTAAAGAAAAGTATTACACCAACCACAATCGAGATCATATTTATATTTAACACAATCTTCTTCCAGTCATATGAACTTTCACGGCTGATTATTTTTTTGCAGTGAGTCCATAAAAAGATAAGCTGCACACTCATGAAAACGCATCCATAAAGTACCCACTCCTGTCCTAGAATGAATGTCACAATTGGAACAATAAGATTACCTGAATTTGAATAATAAACAGATGCTATCTCCACCTCATTCAGGTGAAACAATCTCCCCATAACTGATATAACTCCAAGCAATACAATCTGTAATGCAACAGATGCCGCCAAAGCAAGCAACAACCCATTTACTGTCTTTGATGTATAATCCACCTGAAAAGCCTTTATAATGACACATGGTATAATCAGGTATAAAACAATTTTGGATAAAACTTTACTGTCCTCATCTTTTACGATACCTGCTTTTACAATAATAAAGCCCATAAGAATCATAATGAATAGCTCTACTATCTGTTCCATAAGAAGTATGCTAATATGCATAAAAATCATCTCCTATTGTTATGATACGCCCAACGCATTATATACATCTTTTGCAATTATCATTCATCCACCAGGCATAACATTCTTTTAAGCAAAAGCCTCCTCTTTTATATAAAAACTCAATATATAAGCAGGGGAAACTTTTCCCCCACCTATATTACATATGTTCTTTGCAAATATCAAGATGCATGACTAATGCCATAGGTCGTATGTCTGATTGAATAATAGCTCCTGTCCCATACGCCGCAAATTCATATGGGAAAATCATTCTTGCTATTTGTATTGTTTAAGAAATATTTATCGGAAAGTGGCATAGATAATGACCATATCATTGAGATTGCTTTAGATGGCATTGAAAATGATGAGTTGAGAGATCCAAAGAAGTGTTACCAGTATATTAAAGATGCAATGAAAGATGACCAGAAGTATTATCTACTTTTAGACGAAGTACAGTTTATGCCACGATTTGAGGAAGTGCTGAATAGTTTGCTTAGGATTAGCAATATTGATGTATATGTGACCGGAAGTAATTCGAGATTTTTATCCAGTGATATTGTAACTGAATTTAGAGGCAGAGGAGACGAGATAAGAATATATCCGTTGTCTTTTGCAGAGTTCTATGCAGCTTTCGGTGGAGATTATGATGATACTTGGGAAGAATATATGATATATGGTGGTTTACCGCAAGTGGTACAGTTCTCTATGGAACGCCAAAAGGCTGAGTATCTAAAAAACATTTTCACAAATGTTTATATTAAGGATGTTGTAGAAAGAAACAAGCTTCGAAATGTTGATGAGATTGATACATTAGTAGATATTCTCGCTTCTTCGATAGGGGCTCCTACTAATCCAACAAAAATATCAAATACTTATAAAAGTGAGCGTGGTATAAATTACAGCAATAAGACCATATCCAACCATATAGATTATCTTGTGGAGGCATTTTTGATTTCTAAAGCTGACAGATATGATATTAAAGGCAGAAAATATGTAGGGGCAAATCTGAAATACTATTTTACAGATGTGGGACTTAGAAATGCCAGATTGAATTTTAGACAGCAGGAACCTACTCATATCATGGAAAATATTGTTTACAATGAGCTACTTATCAGAGGCTATAATGTAGATGTTGGTATTGTAGACGTATATACGAAAAATGATGAAGGAAAAACAACTCGAAAGCAGTTTGAAGTTGATTTTGTGGTCAATCAGGGTAGTCAGAGATATTATATTCAGGTGGCTTACGATATGACTTCAGAGGAAAAGCAGAAGCAGGAACTTAATTCATTTAGAAATATTCCAGATTCATTTAAAAAGATTGTGATAGTAAACGGAACAAAAAAACCTTGGAGAAATGAAGAAGGCTTTGTAATCATGGGAATGAAGTATTTTTTGCTTAATGCGGATAGTTTGGAGTTATAGTATGCTTGGACTTGACAGAATTTTTTAGAATGCGGGAAGCTTCTTGCATATTAATTACTAGTCCTCATTAGAAATTCCATATGGTAACACATATTCTTCATCAGGCAGTTCTGATATTTCACCTGCATTAATGTTTTTACTATTTTCATACACAACCTCCAGCAATTTAATAAAAAAGACCAGCAAAATGCTGGTCCTAAATTATGTATATATCCAGACATACAATCACCAACATGTGGTCAAAACATCTGGAACACTCCATTTGTCAAAAATTTCTAATATTACATTATAATGGGTAAGAACTTAAGTCAATACCTGTATTTTATCTAATGTTATTTATGCTGCACGATGTATATCTTTTTAGTTTAAGCATAGCTTTCTTCCATATCACTGATATCTTCAAGAACCTCCCTTATTCCATAAAGCATTTGCTCTTCAGTTAATTTATGTATCACTTCCCGCTTAGAGATCTGATTCTCAATTATTGGAATCAAAAGATTTCTTGCAAATTTCTTCCTATCATTACTTGCAAACATATCTTTAAGAGTTTTTCCATCTAATTTATCCTTTAATCTGTCTACGGACTTTTCTGCTTCCTTATTGCTAAGAAGATATTCTGATGCCATTTCAGTAAACACATCCTGAATTATTTCCACCATTTTATCCGCATCATCTTCAATAAAGCTTCCAACCACAGCATTTGTTACTTTCCCTGCTGCAGAACCAGCAACCATAGAACCAACTAAGCCACCCACAATTGTACCTATTCCTGGAATTGCGGAACCGATTGCTGCGCCGGCAACCCAGCCTCCTGTTCCAGCCCCTACCGTTGCAGCTGTATTTGCCATATTTTTAAACAACTGTTTTCCTGATATTCTCCCTCTGAATATGTTGGCAACATCAAAGGAAGACAGTACAACAAATGTGATGCCTGCCGTAATTGTATTGCTCCTTAAGAGCTTTGCGGCAGCTTTCATTGCCGCTGCGCCATAAATAGGCTTTGAACCTACACGGAATGCATTAATTAAAACTGCAGATGCTTTCGGCCCCATCATAGCAACTATAGCTTCGGAACTTCCAACAAGCGCACTGTTAAGCCCGGCTTTTGATAATTGAGCTGCAAGTATCGAAGTAATAAATGCTGTTCCACCTACTTTAAGACCTGAATATGTTGCAATTTTTATAGCATCTTCAAAATCTTCTCCATTCCACATTGATGTCGCAAATGTAATCATCGCAGTAACACCAAATGCAGAGGATGCTATTATTGTTCCGTTTACTGCATCGTATGTAAGAGATTCAACAGTTCCTGCTTTAGCAATATTTTTTGCCTGTGCATATGTAAAGTGTCCTTTCTTAACAATATTCTTTGCCTCATTAGGATCAGACACCCCCTTTACCTGTCCATTTTTTATCTTCTCCTCCATTGCCATTACAGCTTCATCATACTTATCAGATGGAACTTCTATCTTCATTGGTTTTCCATCCGTCATATATCTGAATGTACCTTTTCCATCATTTTCAAAGCATTCATTTATACATCTTTTTCCTGTAGCGCAATACTTCGACTGTATATTTACGCCATCAACAACTCTGTCAGCACCATTTTTAGCGTTATCATCTCCAACAATCTTTGCATCATGTCCTGTCAGCTTATCAAATAGGTTATTAGCCCTTTCTGCAGCAAAACCATGTCCCTGTCTTGAATGAAATTTCTCTTCTTCAAACTGATTATTAACAGTCCTAAATGCACCTATCCCTCGACCTGCTGATTCAGCTCCGAAATTATTCTTCTTTTCATTTTCAATTTTCTTCTTCTCCGCCTTTTTGTTAGCCTCAAAGTTTTTCATTTCATTAAGGAAATTTTTTAATGGTGTCTTCTTTATCAGACCGCCTTCTATATAAAGTGAACTTCCATCTAAAAAATCTATCGCTAATTCTCGGTCACTATCCTTTTTACTACTCTTTAACATTCGTATTTGCTTAATATCGTCATACCACAGCTTTTTAGGCTTTTCAAACATTTCAACATAATACATTTTATCATCAGTAAAAATATATCCATTCTTACCACTCCCAAATGAAGTTGTATCATAGAATCCTATTATAGTGTCACTATCCATACCCTGTGCAAATGTTTTTAACGCATTATTAATTTTTTTGCTTGGAACTTCACCGCCAATATGACAATAAAATCCCGTTGACATATCTGTCAGATACTTTCTCATTATTTCAATTTTTTCTTCATGTTCCCCCATAGCATTAATTCTCCTTATTCTCTGTCACTACATTTCCTAATAATTCAACATACCTATGCATAAGCTCCTGCAAATAAAATCCATTCAGCCTTTTCGATACAGGAAGACTGTCAAATTTGCTGCCTGCATAATCTAAGGCCTCATTCCACAACTTATTTAATTCCAACTTTTCAGGATACATATCTGCAAACGCTTCTTTTATTGTATCTTCTATATATATCTTCTTATCTTCAACAATCCTTTTCTTCTTATCCTCACTTGCAAGAAATGGAAAATCCATGTGCATTGTTTCATTCAATAATCTGTTTATCACATCACAGTCACCATTCATGTAGCTCCTCCTTGAACCCACTTAATTCTTTCTTTACCTTTTAATCAAACCTTTGCCATCAGCAAGAAATATATTTCTGTTTTTCACGCATATAAACTGAATATATTATAGCTCTTTGATGACCTGACAGCAAGATTTGTTATTTTTCATAGCATCTAACCGACTGCCATGATTTCGCATTTCCATTTATTAATATATTATAAAGAAGCTTGTTATCAGAATATATGAGATATATAATTATAAAAACAGAAATAAAAAGCACAATAAGGAGCAAGCAGATATATGTTTTATTTTATATTAGAACCCATAATGATGTATAAATGGATATTAATATTATCGGCAGTTATTCCTGCGGTATTCCTTATGATTAAAGTATACAGAGCAGACAGAATGGAAAAGGAAAGCGGCTACCTTTTAAGACAGCTAGTTATTGCGGGAATTCTATCCACCATTATTGCCTTAATTGAGGAAAAAATAGGGGAATGGATTTTATCATGCTTTGTTCCCGGAAATACATTGCTGTATCAGATAATTCTTTATTTTGTTATTGTTGCCATAGCCGAAGAAAGCTCAAAGTATTTCTTCTTAAAAAAACGGACATGGAATAATCCAGAATTTAACTGTCAGTATGACGGTGTTGTATATGCAGTATTTGTTTCTCTCGGATTTGCCCTTTGGGAAAATATCAACTATGTTTTATCATATGGTTTTTCAACTGCTATTGTAAGAGCAATAACAGCAATTCCAGGACATGCCTGTTTTGGTGTGTTTATGGGTGTATTCTATGGTCTCGCAAGAAAACAGTATAATCGTGGAAAAAAGTTTAGCTCCAAGATATTCAGAATATTCAGTGTTGTGTTACCAGTTCTATTACATGGCTCATATGATTTTATAGCTTCCATGGAAAATACAATGGGAGGTCTATATTTCGTGGCCTTCGTTATTATACTTTTTGCACTGTCTTTTGGACTGGTAAACATCTCATCAAAGAATGATAAATACATATGATATAGAAAACACCAGCACATTTAACCTTAACGTGCTGGTGTCTGTATGTTAATACTTTTCGTATTTATTCATCTGTCTTCTTTTTAAGAATACAAGAAATACTACCACGCAGGAAATTACTATCAGAACTGTTAATGCTCCAAATGTAACCGCTGCTGGATGATTATTAATTAAGCAACATATTTATAAGCCAGATTATTGGCAGGAAGATATGCATCTCCTCCATACAAAGATGTATAATCATTTACCACCTTATTACCTTTTGCAACTGCATTTCTGCAAAGTATACCATTTTCCTTATATTCTTCTCCGTCCCATTCAATGGAGTTTATTTTATATATTGATAATCTTTTATTTTTTTCGCATAATCCGTATATTTCCACCAGAATATGTTAATATATGAATATCAATCCACAGATTGGAGAATTACCATGAAAGCATATGAAAGATTATTAAAATATGTCACTTTCCGTACACCAAGTGACGAAAACAGTGAAACAACTCCCTCATCTGCATGCCAGTTTGAGTTAGCCAGATTTCTTAAAAATGAGATGGAAGGATTGAATTTATCGGACATTGTACTTGACGATATGTGTTACCTGTATGGTAAGCTTCCGGCAACCAAAGGTTATGAAAATGCACCTGCTATCGGATTTATTGCACATATGGATACCGTGTCCGATTATTGCAATCACGATATTACACCAGTAATAACAGAAAACTTTAATGGTGTATCACTCAAACTTCCTGCGGGAATAACCCTGTCTGTGCATGAGTTTCCTCATCTTGGCACTCTTAAGGAACGCACACTTATCACATCAGACGGGAGCACTATACTTGGTGCTGATGACAAAGCAGGTATTGCTGAAATCCTTACTATGATAGAACATTTGCAGAAAGGCAATATACCTCATGGAACAATATGTATTGCATTCACACCTGATGAAGAAATCGGCATGGGAGCTGAACATTTTAACATAGAACAGTTCGGTGCCAAATACGCCTACACAATTGACGGCGACACAGAAGGCGAGATTCAGTACGAAAACTTCAACGCATGCAAAGCGGATTTTCATATTAAAGGCTTCAATGTACACCCAGGTTCTGCCAAAGACACCATGATTAATGCCAGTCTTGTTGCAATGGAGATTAACAATGCACTTCCTGCTATGGAAACCCCTCGCGGCACAGAAGATTACGAGGGCTTCTACCATCTTGTCAGCATGTCTGGCGATGTCAGTGAGGCTTCGCTTAATTATATAGTAAGAGACCATGATAAGAATTTATTTGAAGCAAAGAAAAATACTCTGCGATTAATCGAAAAGAATATGAATGAAAAATGGGGTAAGGGAACTGTTACGCTCACCATTAAAGACCAGTATAAGAATATGTCCGAAATCATTGCGGGCTGCATGAATCTTATTGAAAATGCAAAGAAAGCCTGTGAACTGGCTGATATAACACCGCTTATTCTTCCTATCCGAGGGGGAACAGACGGCTGTCAGTTAAGCTTCAAAGGACTTCCATGCCCTAACCTTGGAACTGGAGGACACGCATACCACGGTCCCTATGAACATATTACTGTTGAAGGCATGGATATGACCGTTGCTATGCTTGTTAAATTGGTTGGAACATTTACTGAATAATAACTATATTTTATAACACAAAACAGGAGTTAAGCTATTGACCTACTCCTGTTTTGTATTATCAGTTGCTATTCAGTTTTTATTACTTTCGTTTTGAAACAACATACATAACTGCTGCTGCAATACATCCAGCTAACGCAATAATTGCTATTACAAGCCATAATTTCCCATGATTTCTGTCCCCAGTGTTAATTGATGATGCATTTGTTTCATTTTCATCAAATGTATACTGGCTTGTTGTTTCTGATTCTATCTGACTGATGATCTCTGTTTCTTTAATACTCTCTGTCTCAGCTTCTGTCTCTTTAATGCTCTCTGTCTCCGGTTCTTTAACAGTAAAATGTGCACTAGCTGTTCCACTCGATGAAGCAATACCTATAACATGCTCTCCCGTCGATAATTTTTTTATTAAATCTGGATTAAGTGTTACAATAATACTTCCTGCTTTTACCGTATAATCCTTGTCTTTTACAAGCTCTCTGCCATCAAGTTCTACTTTTACAAAATCTGAAAATGCTGCATTAGACTTAAATGTAATTGCCTTATCGGAATTCTTATCAATTATACATTTATCACCAGCAATTATTTCTGGTGCCAGTTTCGATGTAACAACACTATCTTTGTCTATCTGCTTTGATGCATTTGAATCTGCAAAGTATTTTAAACATAAAGAGCAGTAATAATATTCAGTATTACCTTCCTGAGTCACTGTAGCTGCTTTAGCTTCTACATGCTGTAACTTATGATTATCCTTATTTAATTCACCATATTCCTCATGACATACTTCACACACTGCACGATTGACGCATGTTGCCTCTCCACCACTATGAATATGCTCTGGAATGCCACCCTTTATTTCAAATGTGAGTATATTATTCTCGATTGAATTGACACTGATATAAATATCTCCGTAAATCCATATATCTTCACCTATTCCTAATGCTGCATCTGCCTTTGTGTTATACTGTCCACCAAGAACTTCATAATTCCATTTAGGTGATGAAAAATACATATTACTTGGAAACTTAGTGTCACTGTCTATAAGATAACATACCAGCCCGGATTTTAATGGAATTTTATCCACTCTGTTTCCATTAATCTTGAACATCTGCTTATATTGAGAATCATATTTGTTACCATTATCCTCAAAGTTTCTGTACTCAAGATACAATGTCTTACCCTTTTCCGGAATATCCATCTTATATCCTGTAATATTATCCGTACCTGAAGTTCCTAATGCTTTAAGACTATATTCTCCTTCGGACAAAATCGTCTTAATATCATTCTCATCAGCCCAGCCTAATACTTCTTTCTCCTTAAGAGACATAAACTGTGGAACTGGAGATATATGCTTTGCCATAACTGACATGAAATACACCGGTGACGCATTCTTTGAGTTATATAAATCCTTCAGCCCCATAATATGTCCCATTTCATGTACTGCTGTTGCAATTGATACAAATACCTGGTCATCCCCATCCTTAAATAAATATCCGTTAGTATCACCATCAGGCTTACAATACGAATTGGTTATCTGGACATATTTGTAACTATTAATAGTTTTTTTGCCGGTATTAACAGAAATATTATTAACATAATCTGTATAATTCCACAATGGTGAAGACCAGCTTACTGATATATTACCTGACTCATTATTCTTATAAATAATTGTAATTGAATCAATTGTTCCATTGTTATCTTTATCAAGCACACCATAATCATAGTATACAGTATCATTATAATCAGAAATTTTATTACCCGATGATATGGCATTATTAACAGCTTCTGACCACTCCTGCCTAAGCTCATACATTCTGCTTGCACGCTCCGAAGCATCTTTATAACCAATGGTATTAATATCACTGTACTCTGCATAATACCCACGAGGATGTGAAAGTACAATTGAGCCGCCATTATCATATAAATATACACTTCTCATTCTTAATTTGTTATCTGATACACATCTGTAATAATCGCCTACACTATATGAACCTGCATTATATGAATTATCTGTTATTTTTCTGACAGAACTGCCTTCATATACATCATTTATAAATTCGGTTTCACCTGCAAATCTGGCAAATACCACTAAATTAGTAAAATTACTGTCATCATCATCTGCCTGTATCCTGTCTTTATCACCTGTTAATAACAAAATTGACAGAAAAACAGCGCAAAATAACAGTATTAGTTTGATTTTTCTCATAAAAATTCCTTTCCATGTATAAACAAGCTAACTATTATATTATACGGTTTCTCTGTCAGAATCTTACCATATTATTAAATTTAATTCAATTCAAATAACTATTTTACGGCTTGCACACACC
>OGMC01000308.1_pt1 | contig 15892 bp, 16 predicted proteins | sample 1573011 | NCBI WGS metagenome assembly OGMC01 (sample SAMEA2581888, study PRJEB24529) | metagenome | biome: Human gut stool | place: China | collected 2011
GAGGACAGATTCGACCATAGGAAGAAGCGTCTCGCTGTGAGTAAGTCCGGCGTTGACAAATGCTTCGCTTATCAGCTGCTCTCCGTCCGTTATCGCGGCGCTTGCGGTTTTTGCGGACGAATCAAGCGCGAGTATCTTCACTGTCTGCCCCCCTCTCCAAAGTAATTATGCGTTCATTTTCGTTATCATTCTTGGATATCGAAACTCTTATCGAATTTTCCGGCAGGCAGTTCTCGATATTTTCGCTCCACTCTATCACGAGCACGCCGCCCATATCGAGATAATCGAAAAATCCGGTGGAATACAAATCATCCCATGTATTTATTCTGTACATATCGAAATGATAGAGCGGTATGTCGGCGTGATACTCGTGCACGAGCGCAAAAGTAGGGCTGCTGACCTCGCCGTCAAAGCCCATACCGCGGGCGAGCCCTCTTGTAAGAGCCGTTTTCCCCGCGCCCAAGTCTCCGAACAGTGCCACAACATCGCCTGCCTTGAGACTTCTGCCGAGCTCCGCTCCGAATTCCTCGGTCTGTTTTGAAGAATAAGAATGAAAAACAGTCTTCATCTGAAAAATACCGCTGCCTTGCTTTAAATTCAAATAATTATAGCACACAAATCGAAGATATAAAAGTATTTTACTTGAATTTGATTAAAATTCGCTTTATAATATCAGTATAATTTTAAAGGAGCCTCCAATGAACATACTTCAGTCAATCAAAAGAGGATTTAAAACTACGGACAAGCCGCTTCTGCTGCTCTGTCTGCTGACTTCGCTGTTCGGCATTCTTATGGTTTACAGCGCCACCTACAGCAGCCTTGAGGACGGCGGCATTATCAGCCGTACCGCACTTGTCATGCTGCTTGCCGTGCTTGTCGGCGTGGCGATGTGTATCGTCATATCTTTCATTGACTACGAAATAGTTCTCCGCTTTTGGATGATAATAGGCGGAGTGTGTCTGCTGATGATGCTTCTGCTGTTCCCGTTCGGAAGCGGAACGGAGGACAGACCGGACGCAAGAACCTGGTTCGACTTCAAGGTAATCAATTTCCAGCCGTCCGAGCTTTTCAAGATAGCGTTCATAATAACCTTCGCCGTCCACCTCGACTATGTCGGCGAGGATATAAACAAGCTCAAAAACGCTCTTCTTCTCTGCGTTCACGGCGGAGTTCCGGCGCTGCTGGTCATTCTGACGGGCGATCTCGGCTCCGCGCTCGTATTTGTCTCAATATTTATCGGCATGATGTTCGCATCGGGTCTTGCGGCAAGATATTTTGCCGCCGCCGGCGCAATGATAGTCGCGGCCGGGCCCGTGCTTTGGTTCGCGTTCTTCAGCGACTTCCAAAAAGGCCGTATTCTCGCCGTATATGCTCCGAACAAGCTTGATACCGCACTATACAAGAAATATATCTTCCAGCAGCAGCAGAGCGTCAATGCCATAGGCAGCGGCCGATTCTTGGGGCGCGGCTTCCTCAAGGGCGCATATACCCAATCGCACTCCGTTCCCGTCAACGACAGTGATATGATATTCTCCGTTATCGGTGAAGAGCTCGGGTTTGTCGGCGCGTTTGCGGCGCTTGCGCTCATTGCGCTGATAATCGTCAGTATAGTGCTGGTCGGAAAAAAAGCCAATACTAATATGGGCTCGCTCATCTGCTACGGTACAGCCGTTATGATAGGCTCTCAGGCTATCATGAATATCGGAATGTGCTTAAAGCTCCTCCCCTGCATCGGTATAACGCTTCCCTTCTTCAGCTCCGGCGGCTCATCAAACCTCTGCATATATATCGCAATAGGACTCGTTATGAGCATTTACAGATGCAGTCAGCGCGGCGAGGTCACGAATTTCAGATATAACAGGATAAGCACGCCTTTCAACTAAGGCAAACCGTAAAAATCAAAAAAGACGCTGCAAAGCACTGCAGCGTCATATTATATTTTAAAATGAGGGATTAAAATGAGTCAATCGGTAAAACCTGTGAGAGGCTCTGCGGAACAGCCGGATCACATAATGCTCAGCATCAAGGGCGATGCCGCAACCTCCATGACCGTCACATGGCGAACCTGCACGGATATCAAGGAGGGGTATGTTCTCTGCCGCGAGGACGGCAGCAATGAAGCTATGCGCGTCGATGCGACAACGGATGTTTTCAAGAGCGATATCGACATAAGCAATATGTTCTGGGCAGACCTTACGGGGCTCAAGCCGGACACGAAATATTTTTACACCTGCGGAGACGGCGAACACAGAAGCAAGGAATTCTTTTTCTCGACCGCACCCGAAAATCTCACTAAATTCAAATTTCTCTGCGTCTCCGATCAGCAGAAGGGCGAGCCGTTTGACTGCCCGGATTATTCGCATTTCAACAGCTTCGTCAAGGAGATGCTCGAAAAGAACCCCGACACCCGCTTTATCCTGACCGGCGGAGACAATACGGACTGCGGTCAGCATGAGGTTCAGTGGAACGGCGCGTTCAGCGGGCTTGTAGGAATATCAGAGCACATCCCATTTATGATGACGCTCGGCAACCATGACAACCGCGGCTTTAAAGATTATAAAAACGCCATAGGCAGATATTATGCCGAGCCTGCCGAATTCTTTGGCAAGCAATTCAAGGGCTCCTATCCCGATAACGGCCCTAAAAACTGGAAAACCGAAAACTACACCTTTGACTACGGCAACGTACACTTCGCGGTAATAGGAATAAACGGCCCTGAAGAAGTCAACGAATGGCTGATAAAAGACCTCGACTCCACCAAAAAGCAGTGGAAAATAGGCTCGTATCATTTCCCGATATGCTATTCCGGCTCCGACTGCCAGAATTACGATGCATATCCCGCCATGCGCGAGGGAATGGAGAAGCTTGACATCCTGTTTTCGGGTCACGAGCACAATTTTTCGAGAAGCTTCCCCGTCAGAAACGAGGAAATTTTCGACAGACCGTCGCAGGGCACCGTACACTATATGCTCGGCAACTCGGATATGAACCCGCCCGGAACGCGCGCCGTCCCTAAGGTGTGGCACAGCGCCTTCTATTCTCAGGAAGAGCCGGTCTCGATGGTCGTTGTCGTCGAGGTTGACGGGGCGAAGATAACACTGACGGCGCATCTGAATGACGGGCGCATAGCCGACTGCTGCGTGATAGATAAAGGAACAGACTCAATCGACCCGCCTGCGCTCGCCCCGATATATAACACCACCCGAATGAAATTCAAGGGCATGGATCTCGGGCTCTGCCAATGCACAACTCCGTGCGAATTAAAAGACGGAATATGGTTCGCTCCCATCTCCGTTCTCGTCGGATTCATCGGCGGCGAAGTTAGAAAAACACCCGGAAAGGTCTATCTCGCGGTCTACGGGCACAGCGCGGAATTTACCCTTGACAGCGACACGGCGCAAACCGACCGCGGAGAATTTAAGCTCCCTGCAAAGGTATACAGGGGCAGACGCGATCAGCTCTACATACCGCTCGACGGCGTGAAAGCTTTCGAGATGCGCTGGGCATATGCGCCGCGCAATAACTTCGTCTCTATCGAGCACGAGAGCGAGGATAAGCCCATAACCGTTCAGCCGTAACATCGTAATAGCGAAAAAGCTCCGGACTGCCTTTAAGAGCCGTCCGGAGCTTTTTTATGTTGTTTGTTCCTGCCGTTTTATTCCGAAAATGAGTCTGAGTATTCCGGAAAAAAGCTTGGGGCTTCTGACTACTACTACTTTCATCTCATTCTCACCCTCCGTCACCAAAAGCTTCGTGAGGCGGTGCAGATAAGCAAAAGCAGGATAACCGCAAGAATTATAAGTAGTGAATACGGAAAGAACTTCGCGGCAATTATTCCCGCCACAAATGAAATTATTATCACGCACGCAGACCCGTTTCTGCCGCATCCGCATCTTCTCACGCTCACCGCCGCCCTTACATATAACAGTCTCGCCTTCAGTCCATTATATACAGCGCGCGGCAATTGCGTTACTTTATTTCTTTTCCCATTCCTTTATGTCTTTTGCTTCGTTGTAGAGAGCAATATAGCTGTTGTGGCGCGATTCGCTGATTTCGCCCGCTTCAACCGCGGCAGCTATCTCGCAGCCCTTGTCATTTATGTGCCTGCATGAAGTGAACTTGCATTTTCCCAGATGCTTTTCAAATTCGGGGAAGCAAAACGGGAGCTCGTATACGGGTATTATTTCGCTGTTTTCGCCGGTCAGCGACGAGAAGCCCGGCGTATCTGCGACATATCCGCCGCAGAGCTTATACAGCTCGACTGCCCTTGTCGTGTGGCGGCCTCTGCCGAGCTTATCGCTTATTTCGCCCGTTTTGAGCGAAAGCTCAGGGGCTATCAGGTTGAGGAGCGAGGACTTACCTACGCCGGTATTGCCCGCAAAAGCGCTTATATGGCCGCTCAGCATGGCTTTCACTTCATCGGCTCCCCTGACGTTCCTGCTCGACACCGAAAAGAAAGGTATCCCCGCCTTTTCATATATATCGCGCAGCTCCGAGGTGTCGCCGAGATCGTCCTTAGTGATAACTATGACCGGCTCTATGTTTTTCCAACAGGCAATCGCGGTCATCTTGTCGATTATAAGCGTACTCGGATTCGGGTCGCGCACAGATGACAGGATAAACAGCCTGTCAAGATTTGCGACCGGCGGGCGCATAAGCTCGCTTCGGCGCGGATATATCTTTTCAATAGTGTTGTTTGCGCCGTCTTCTCCGATAAGTATATCGACTTCATCGCCGACAAGAGGCTTTTGTCCGCTCTTTCGGAAGATTCCGCGGGCTTTGCACTCAAATACCGCATCGGCGGTCTCTACAAAGTAAAGACCACCGATTCCTTTTAATATTATTCCTTTTTTGACATCAGCCATAGTTAAGCCCTTAGCCGACAAACTTGCCGACGGTCAAAGTTATAGTAGTGCTCAAAGGATATGATCTCGAGCCGTTCTTTGGAGACTGGGAGATCACCTTTCCGTTCTTTGACGAATCGAGAACTGTCGTGTAATTCACGTTAATAGAGGTGAAGCCGTGGCTCTTCAAAATGCTTATGGCTGTCGCTTCGTTGTTTCCGACAACATTGGGAACGGTTGAGCCTTCGGACACGTCATATCTTCTGACGTTCGATATCTCGGCAGGAGTCTTTGTGAAGTCAACATTGCACTCATAGTATATCTCGGAGTCAATATAGACCTTGATATGGTTGCTGCTGCCGGAGCCCGTGACCGTTATGGTGTATTCGCTGCCGTCGAGGATAACGCTCTGATCCATAAACACGTTATTGTTGTTTGCAGCCTTTATGGACTTCGAGGTACCGCTCGAATACTTGGGAAGCGTTATGATTATATGTGCCTCGGAGGAAGCCGCAACGCCCGTGCTGACGGTAACTCTTATCTTCGTTCCCTCGGGCACCTTTTCGCCCTCGGCATAGCTCTGCTCAATAATTGTTCCCTTGGGCTTGTCGCTGTCTTTTTCGTCTATTTTCTCATCGAGCTCGAGATTGAGCGATTCGAGTATGGCCTTCGCGTTCTCGGTATTCTCATCTATGAGCTTGGGAACCTCGACGAGCTCCTGCTCGCTCGCATAATAGATGGTTATCGTAGAGCCCTTTGAGACCTGACGTCCGTATTCGGGTGAGGTACTCAGAACCGTGCCGGCCTTTTCGGTGCTCTGCTGAGGAACGGAATAGACTTCAAAGCCTGCGTTTTTAAGCTTTGTTATCGCATCGTTGAGCTGGTATTTCAGGACATTCGGAACTGATGCCTTTTCTTCGCTGACAGCAACGGTAACGGTGATAACATTGTTGGACTTATCAACCTTTGTGCCTGCCGCCGGATCCTGTGCATAGACCTGACCGGGCTCATAGAAGCTGTTCTGGACCTCGTTTACTTTGATAACAAAGTTCTTGTATTCGTCGTTGCCGAGAATCTCCTCGGCATAGTTCTTGTTGACGAGCTTGGGAACGGTGAGTTTCCTGTTGAACACATCGGTGAACGAATACAGGCAGACGAGAACTATCGCAAGAACCGCAACAAAGCCGATAACGATACCGGAAAGTATCGGGACTATCTTGTTTTTCTCCGCCGTTTTTTCGTCGCCCTCGTCGTTTCCGGGCTGCGGATTCGGGTTGTCGATAATGCGTGTGTCGCCGGCATTAGCTATCGGTACGGTAACCGGTGCGGTCTTGTCGACAAACTTAGTCGGCTCGTTATCAACAAAATAGCTGTAATCAAATCTTATTGAGGGATTGCGCTTGAACTCCTCAAGGTCGAGAATCATCTCGGCGGCGGACTGATATCTGTCCTTGGGGTTCTTCTGCATAGCGCGCATGGTTATCTGCTCGAGTCCCTCGGGGATGGAGCTGTTTATCTCGCGCAGCTTAACGGGGTCTGTCTGGAGCTGCATAATAGCAACGGAGACGGAGTTATCCGACTGGAAGGGCAGCTGACCCGTAAGCATCTCATACATCACAACGCCGACGGAATAGATATCCGACTTGTCGTCGGTTATATCTCCGCGAGCCTGCTCGGGGCTGATATAATGAACGGAGCCGATAGCGGTATCGGTCATCGTTCTTGTTTCGCTTCTGCTGAACCTGGCGATGCCGAAATCCGTAACCTTGATGGTTCCGTTTTCGAGAAGCATTATGTTCTGCGGCTTAATGTCGCGATGAACTATGCCCTTGTCGTGGGCGTGCTGAAGCGCACGGAGAATCTGCGTTGTAAAATGCACAGTCTCCTTCCACGATATAACGCCCTGCTGCTCGATATACTCCTTGAGAGTAATACCCTCAACATACTCCATGACGATATACTGGAGCTTGTCGCCGTAGCTGACGTCATAAACCTTGACTATGTTTGGATGAGAGAGCACCGCTATCGCCTTTGACTCGTTTTTGAATCTGCGGCGGAACTCCTCGCTTGCAAGGAACTCATCCTTGAGAATCTTGACGGCAACGATTCTGTCGTCGATGTTATCGTAGGCCTTATAGACAACCGCCATTCCGCCTACACCGATGACCTCCTGAAGCTCATACCTTCCGTCGAGCCTCTTTCCGACATAATTATCCATTAAATCTCACACTCCTGTTGGGATACAGAAACCTAAAACGTCAATGCTACGACAGTGATGTTGTCCCCGCCGCCGTTTTCGTTGGCGAGATTTATCAGTCTGTCCGCAAACTCGTAATAATGATTGTCTCTGGTGGCATTATATATATCATCGGTCTCAACATAATTAGTCAGACCGTCAGTGCAAATGATAATAACGTCTCCCTCATCAAGAGTATCCTGATAGTAATCAGTCTCTATTTCCGCGCTTACGCCGAGCGCTCTTGTGATTATATTCTTCCTGGGATGAGCTTTTGCCTGCTCCTCGGTAAGTTCCCCGTGCTCCACCATGTCCTGAACAACGGAATGATCCCTTGTGAGCTGAGTTATACTGTCCTTAGTGACGCGGTAAGCTCTGCTGTCTCCGGCGTGGACAAGGTAGAGCTCCTTATCTCTTATCACGGAGACAACTACAGTAGTCCCCATGCCGTTAAGACTTTCAACGGAGCATGACATCTCATAAATCGAAGAATTTGCGCTTTCGACGACCGAGGTCAGCAGATTCTTTATTGACTTGTCGCTCATGCCGTACTGATAACCGGATGCGATTTTTTCGCTTATCATCTTGACGGCAGTCTGGCTGGCAACGCTTCCGCCTGCCGCGCCTCCCATGCCGTCGCAGACAACAGCCCAAACAACACCGCCGGGAAGCTCTCCCGCAGCAAATGAGTCCTGATTGTCTTTTCTGATTTTTCCCTGGTCTGTCTTTGCAACGATTTTCATATTTTCCCCCGGAAACTGTGAGAATTCCGAATTGAGCTTATTGCTCTTTTATTTTACGAAGCCGAAGCTGACCGCACGAAGCATCTATGTCCGAGCCGAGCTTCCGCCTTACCGTAACGTTTATTGACTTCTTTTCGAGTATGCTTATAAAGCGTTCAATGCGTTCGGGCGTTGAAGGTTTGTAAGGGCTCTCCGCGACCTCGTTGACGGGTATGAGATTGACATGGCACAGCATACCCTTCAAAAGCGCCGCAAGCTTCAAGGCACATTCGTCGCTGTCGTTGACGCCGCCGAGCATTGCATATTCAAACGATATTCTTCTCGAAGTGACCTTCGCATATTCACGGCACGCAGGCATAAGCTCGTCGAGCGAATAACGGCGGTTTATCGGCATTATCTTTGATCTGAGCTCGTCATAAGGCGCGTGAAGCGATATCGAAAGCGTGAGCTGAAGCCTTTTATCGAGCAATTTATATATGCCCGGAACTATTCCGCAGGTAGAAAGCGATATGTTTCTCATGCTTATATTGAGCCCGTTCTCACAGGTCACAAGCTCCAAAAAGCGCATGACATTGTCAAAATTATCGAGCGGCTCGCCCATTCCCATGAGAACTATATGCGAGATGCGGATATTTTCATCGCGTTGAGCGGTGTATATCTGGCCGAGTATTTCCGACGGGAGCAGACTTCTGACATATCCTCCCAAGGTGGAGGCGCAGAACGAGCAGCCCATCTTACAGCCTATCTGAGTCGAGACGCAGATAGTGTATCCGTATTTATATTTCATCAGAACGCTCTCGGCGTATTCGTTACCTCCGAAGCCGAAAAGGTATTTTACCGTTCCGTCCTCGGCAGACACCTGTTTGCGCTCTATTGTACACTTCTTGAGCGGAAGATCCTCTTTCAGCCGCTCGCGCAGAGACAGCGGAAGATTTGTCATCTCGTCATAGTCGAGGGCGCATTTTTGATGTATCCAAGAGTATATCTGCTTAGCTCTGTATGACGGAAGCCCCATCTCGGAAAGAGCCGCCGAAAGCTCTGTAAAGTTCATTGACTTTACATCAATCGTATTCAATAGCTCACTCCGTTCTGGTAAACGCGGCTATAAAGAAGCCGTCCGTCCCATGTATCTGAGGCATCAGGGTCAGGTAATTTTCATTGCCGTCTGCCCTCTTAATATCAGGGAATATCCGTATAGCCTCGAAATCTTTATGTTCACTGAGAAACTTGTCGCAAACTGCGGCATTCTCCGCAGGATTCAGCGAACAGGTGGAATAAACCAAATGGCCGCCGACGCTGACATATTCAGCAGAAGAACACAGGATATCATACTGCAAAATCGGCAGTTTGTCAATATCTTCAAGGGTTTTATAGCGTATCTCGGGCTTTCGGCGGAGTATTCCGAGCCCCGAACAGGGTGCGTCGCACAGCACTCTGTCCACTTTTTTCAAGGCCGGGTTGACTCCGGAGGCATCGTTGGGTATAACCGAAATGTTTTGAAGTCCGAGTCGTTCGGCTCCGTCTTCTATAAGAGCGAGCCTTGACGGATAGACATCCATGGCAAGTATTTTGCCTTTACATTCGGTCAGCTCGGAAAGTGTAAAGCTTTTACCTCCGGGCGCCGCACACATATCATATACGGTATCTCCGGGCTGAGGGTCAAGCGCCATGCAACAAAGCTGCGACGAGATATCCTGAACATGAAAAAGACCTTTTTTATATGCGTCAAGGTGCTCGACCGCACCGCCGTTCAAAAGTTCAAGGGCATCGGGGACAAGGCTTACCTTTTTGCTCTCTATACCCTGACGAGCCAACGCTTCCGCTCGTCCGTTGTGCATTTTTGCGTGTTCACGCGGACGAATATCTTCGCGCGCTCGGACATGGCCTCGAATATCTCGCAGGCGGTTTTATCGGAATAAGCGTCGGCAAAAAGCTTGACGGTCGGCTCCGGAACAGAATATTTGACGCTCATAAAATTCAGCCTGTCCGACTCGTCGGGGAGGCGCAATCCGTTTTGAGCCACTTTTCTGAGCACCGCATTTACGAGCCCCGCCGCGAACTGCGCACGGTTATTTTTTGCGAGCTTCACGCTCTCGTTGACAGCCGCGCTCTCCGGTATCCTGTCCATGAACAGAAGCTGATAAGCGCCGAGGCGCAGTGCGATGAGCACCTCCGGCTTGAGCTTTTTCAGCGGCTGACGCAAATAGAGCGAGATATTGTAATCGAGTGTTATCAGCCTTTCGAGCACACCGTATACGAGCGCTGTCAGCAGAGCCGAGTCGCCGTCGGCCGTCCCCTCCTGCGACGAAAGCTCCGCGTCGAGGGCGAGATTCGAATATGCCCCGCTGCGCTCAACTTTATATAGAATTTCAAACGCGCTCTGGCGTGCGCTCTTACTCATCTAACGATACACTCCGTTCAATTTCTTCGATTTCTTCCGCTGAAGCGTATAACAAATCTAAGCAGATTTGCAAGCGACACAAGAAGCGACGCGACATATGTCATCGCCGCCGCGGAGAGCACTTTCCTTGCTCCCGCACGCTCATCGTCATCCAACACACCCGTCTCATTGATAACCTTCAATGCCCTGTGGCTCGAGTTGAACTCAACGGGCAGGGTTACAAGCTGGAATACGGCAATGAGTGCATAGAGCAGCAGACCGATTGTGATAAGCGGCTCAAAGCTGAGAATATACCCGAGTATCGCAAGCGGAAGTCCGAGAGTCGAGCCTATATTACAGACGGGAATAATAGCATTTCTGATTTTTATCGGCGCATAGCCCTCGGTGTGCTGCGCCGCATGCCCCGCCTCGTGGCAGGCAACTCCTATCGCCGCTATCGAAGTGCTGTTATAAACCTTATCCGACAGCCTTATTACATTCGTCCTCGGGTCATAATGATCGGTAAGGTCGCCGGAGACGCGTTCAATATGCACGTTGTTGATTCCGTAATATCCGAGCACCTGCATCGCCGCCTGCGCGCCGGTAAGTCCGCGCGAGCTCAGGCGTTTTGACTGCGAGGCGAAAGTGGTTTTCACCTTTATCTGAGCCCACAGCGCGATAAGCATCGCCGGGACGACAAGGATGAGGAAATAGTAATCGTAGTAATACATCCAGCCCATATCAAAACCTCCTGCGGTTATTCAAAAAATGCGCCTTTTTCAATCGGGTTGCCGCGCAGGAAATCCACGGCGGGCATCGCCCGCTTTCCGGGCGCTTGGAGAACAAGTATCTCCACGGCGTTACCGTCTCCGCAACATACGACAAGGCGTTTATCACTCTCTGACACTTCGCCGGGCTTGCCGCTGCATTCGTCCGCAAGACGCGACGAATGTATCTTTATGACCTTTCCCTTGAATTCGCACGTTGCGCCCGGCCAGGAATAAAGTCCTCTTATCTTATCATGTATATGCTGCGCGGTATCATTCCAATCTATTTTTGAAAGCTCCTTGGTAAGAATAGGAGCATGCGTGCTCTGCTTGTCATCCTGCTTGACAGGATGAAGCTCGCCCGCCTGAAGCGCCGATATAGTCTCGCGCATAACCTCGGCTCCGAGAACGGACAGTCTGTCATGGAGCTCTTCGGCAGTCTCGTTTTCGCCTATATCAACGCTCTTTGAGAGGAGCATATCCCCCGTATCGATTCCCGCATCCATCTGCATGGAGGTAACGCCGGTGCGCTTTTCTCCCGTAATCACAGCCCACTGAATCGGCGCCGCACCGCGCAGCTTCGGAAGAAGCGAGGCGTGCATATTGATGCAGCCGTACTTGGGCGTATGAAGCAATTCATCGGGAAGTATCTTTCCGTAGGCGACGACTATGGCAAGCTCCGCATCAAGCGACTTAAAAAGCTCTTTTGCCTCATCAGTTCTCAACGTTTTCGGCTGATAAACCGGGATATTATATTTAAGCGCCAGCTCCTTTACGGGCGGCTGAGTTAAAATGCCGTGGCGTCCCTTGGGCTTATCGGGCTGAGTGAACACGGCGCAGACATCGTGCCCGTCGTCTATAAGCGCCTGAAGGCACGGAACGGAAAAATCCGGAGTGCCCATAAATACTATTCTCATAAAATCTCCTTATTCTCCATGGGGTCTGCAAGTCTCTGAGTGAACAGTATTCCGTCGAGATGATCTATCTCATGGCAGAAGCATCTCGCCTTTAAGCCCTCACCCTTTAAGACCTGCCATTTGCCGTTTCTGTCCTGCGCCTTGACTTTTACGACCGCCGGGCGGACAGTCGTGCCGTATTCCCCGGGAATCGAGAGGCAGCCCTCGGCCTCACGCTGCTCGCCGTCACGGAAAATTATCTCGGGATTCACAAGCTCTATGGGGCCTTCGCCGACATCAAGGACAACTACCCTCTTGAGAATGCCCACCTGCACCGCCGCAAGACCGCAGCCGTCGTTTGCGTACATTGTCTCCTTCATATCGTCAATGAGTTGAGCCAAACGGTCATCAAACTTCTCAACCGTTCTGCTGTGCTTTTTAAGCGTCGGATCTCCGAGCTTAACTATGTTCCTCATCGCCATTTTTATTGTCCTCCTTCGGTCAAACGGTTACTTCCGGGTTCATATCGGCATATACGGACACATCGGAGAACCGACTGTCTCCGTAAAAGTCCCGGAGTATTTCCGATATCATACTGCGGAATCCCTTTGTGTTTCTGCATTTTATTATCAGTCTGTATCTGTATTTTTTGTTGACGCGCGGAACTCGCGCGGGCAGAGGGCCTAAAACTATAAGCTTCTCGTCCTTATATTCAACTGCCGTCAGCTCTTTTATTTTATCGAGCGTGCGCTGCGATGCGACACGGGTCTTGACCTCGTCCTCACCCGAAAATCCGACGACGCATATATCGCAAAAAGGCGGATATATCATCAGCTTTCGCATTCGTATTTCCGTGTTATAGAACGCATCGTAATCCTGCTTTGCCGCGAGTCTTATTATCTCATTTTCCGGGGTCAAGGTCTGGATAACGGCCTTCCCAGGGTGTTCTCCGCGTCCCGAACGGCCGACCACCTGAGTCAGCAGCGAAAAAGTTCGCTCAAGGCTTCTGAAATCATCGTTATAAAGCTGCTGATCGACCGAAACGACGGCGGCAAGAGTAACATTCTCGAAATCAAGCCCCTTGGCGACCATCTGAGTGCCGACCAATATATCATAATCGCCTCTTGCAAAAGCATTCAGGCATTCTTCATGGGCAAATCTCGACGAGGCGGTATCGGTATCCATACGCATAATGCGCGCTCCGGGCACGGCCTTTTCAAGCTCATCCTCTATTCTCTGCGTTCCGAACCCGGCATATCTGAGCGCGGGTTTGCGGCAGGACGGGCACTCCTGGGTAAAGCTCATGGAATATCCGCAGTAGTGGCACATCAGCCTGCCGTTTGCCGAGTGATATGTCATTGAAATACTGCAATTCGGGCAGGTAACCACCTCGCCGCACGCGGTGCACGAGACAAATGTATTATATCCGCGGCGGTTTATCAGCACTATCGACTGCTTGCCGTCCTCGCGGTTTTTGTTAAGTTCATCAATGAGTTCACGGCTCAATTCGCGGTTTCCCGTCTGCTGCTCCTTTCGCATATCGACGGTAACGACCTTCGGCAAAACAGCTTTGCCGAACCTGTTTTTCAGCTCATAGAAGGAATATTTGCCGCTCTTTGCCGAGGCAAAAGATTCAACGCTCGGTGTAGCGGAGGCAAGCAAGGTCAGTCCCTTGTGCCATGCGGCGCGGTATCTCGCCACGCTTTTGGCGTTGTAGCGCGGGGTCTGTTCGGATTTATATGTATGCTCCTGCTCCTCGTCGATTATTATAAGTCCTATATTTTCAAGCGGAGCAAAAACTGCCGAGCGGGTGCCGATAACTATTTTTGCGTCGCCTTTTTTGACGCGCTTCCACTCGTCCGCCCGTTCTCCGGCGGATAGTGCGCTGTGAAAAACCGCAACTTCGTCCCCGTATCTCGAATGGAATACCGACAAAGTCTGGGGTGTCAGCGATATTTCGGGCACCATAACTATAACAGTTCTGCCGTCCGCTAAAACCGCGTCTATGAGCTTCAAATAAACAGATGTCTTGCCGCTTCCGGTAACTCCGTAGAGAAGCGCGGTTTTACCCCTGCCGCTCCTGTAATCTTCAACAAGACCTTCATAAGCTCTCTGCTGTTCGTCGGTAAGATGCAGCTCGCCGCTGTCATATGCGCTTTTTACGGCATATCTGCTGACAAAGCTGCGCAGCTCCTCGCGCTCAAAGCATTCGACGGCGCCTTTCTTTTCAAGTGCGGAAATAACCGACGGAGTATAGCCCGTGAAATAGCACAGCTCCCTGACGCTCACAGAGCCCGTGTCTTTCAGGACATTGACAACCTCGCTCTGCTTCTTCGTCATATGAATATCGTCCGCACCCTCGCACAGGCGCACCATACGGATATTGTTATCTCCTACATTACGCACGGCATCGTCGTTTGCAGCCAAAAATCCCGCCCTGAAAAGCCGTTCGGGTATATCCGAGGATATATCAAATCCGAGCGTTTTCAGAAAGTTTTCCGGCTTTACATATCCCGAGCGCGTCAGCAGATATTCATAGACCTGCCTCTCGTCGGCATCAAGAGAATCGACGGCGCTTTCGTCGACATCGGGAATGGCGCAGAATGAGCGTATTATCCGATGATTTATGCCCGCCGGGAGCATAGCCTTGACCGATTCGTAGTAGGTGCAGAAGGTCTGCTCCGATATCCACCGGGCAAGCGACAGCATCTCATTACTAAGAAGCGGCGCTTCATCGAGCACCGCTGATATAGGCTTTATTCTTTTTCCCTGCGTCGAATCGGTCAGCCGTGTAATAATTCCTATGCGCGCTTTGTTGCCCCTGCCAAAAGGCACGGCAACGCGGCAGCCGACGAGAGCCTTGCCCTCGAGCTGCTGCGGTATGCTGTAATCATAGTCCTTATCGAACGTACAGTTGACGTTCTCGACGGCGACCTGCGCGTACATTTGAGTCACACCCCGTGAAAAAGCGTCAGATGTTGCGGATTTCTTCCGGCTCGATGATGATATACTTGCCGCTGAGAATCTCGTCGATAGCGATGGAAACCGGCTTCTCTGTGAGAATTATATTCTTCTCCTCGGCGTCCTCGGAGATAGCGCGTGCTCTCTTCGCGGTTGCCGTAACGAGAGAATAACGGCTCAGATGATTTTTAAGAACACCTTTGAGATCGGGATTAAACATTGTTGATTACCTCGCTTATAATGTTTTTGCAGCGGAAAGTTTTCTGCTTCTCCGCATCAAGAATAGTGCATATATCACTCACGGCATATGAAACTATGTCGTTGATGACTATGTAATCATATTCGACCGCGCGCTTTATCTCGTCGACCGCAATCGTGAGACGGCGCTGGATATCCTCCTCGTCCTCGCTCTCGCGGCAGCGAAGCCTCTCTTCGAGGGCTGCCATTGACGGGGGCATGAGGAAGATGCTGACGGCTTCGGGATAGAGCTTGCGGATTTTCTCCGCGCCCTGAACCTCGATTTTGAGGAATACCGTTCTGCCCTGAGCCAAGAGCTCGTCCACAGGAGCCTTGGGGGTTCCGTAATAGTTTATGCCGTACTGGGCATATTCGAGAACCTGCCCCTCTTCTATCTTGCGCATGAAATAGTCTTTGTCAACGAAATAATAGTGTATTCCGTCAACCTCCCACTCGCGCTTTTTGCGCGTCGTCATGGAAGTGGACACCTTGATATTCATGTCGCGCTTTGTAAGCTCGGTCAAAATGGTATCCTTGCCGGAGCCCGAGGGACCCGAGAGAATGACCAAAAGACCGTTACTGTTATTATTCATCGCTTTCTTCCTCCTCAATATCAAGCTCATCGCCGTCATTGTTGAGGCGGTTTGCTACTGTCTCGCTCTGCAGATAAGTAAGTATAACATGGTCGCTGTCTGTAATTATAACGGCGCGTGTGCGTCTGCCGTGGGTCGCGTCAATGAGCGTTCCCCTCTCCTTGCAGTCCTGAATTATCCTCTTGATAGGCGCGGACTCGGGGCTGACAATAGCCACAAGACGGTTAGCGTTGAC
>OGMC01000311.1_pt1 | contig 15857 bp, 13 predicted proteins | sample 1573011 | NCBI WGS metagenome assembly OGMC01 (sample SAMEA2581888, study PRJEB24529) | metagenome | biome: Human gut stool | place: China | collected 2011
TGCGCATAGGTAATCTGCTCCGGTGCATGTCGGTTGCGTATATACCGGGGGATGGATTCCATAGGCCCCGGTCGGTACAGGGAGATCACGGCGATCAGATCCTCCATGCAGGTCGGCTCCAGCTTCGCCAGTACCCGCTGCATGCCGGCGCTTTCAAACTGAAATACACCGCCGGTTTTCCCCTGGGACATCATCCGGTACACCGCCGGATCGTCCAGAGGAATCTGATCGATCCGGAAGTCCGGCTCCAGCTGCTGGATTGCCCGGCAGGCATCCCGGATCACCGTCAGGTTCCGCAGCCCGAGAAAATCCATTTTCAGCAGTCCCAGCTGTTCCAGGGTGGTCATGGGATACTGGGTCACAATGGACTCCTCATTTTTTTGCAGGGGAACAAATTCGCTGACCGGGGCGCTGGCAATCACCACACCTGCCGCATGAGTGGTAGCATGCCGGGGCATACCCTCCAGCCGCTGCGCCATAGCCAGCAGCTTATGCACCCGGGAATCCGTATCATACAGCTCCGTCAGTTCCTTGCTGACTTTCATTGCCCCGGCAATGGTCATATTCAGCTCCCCGGGGATCAGCTTTGCCACCCGATCACACAGACCATAGGGCAGCGCCATTGCCCTGCCCGTGTCCCGGACTGCCGCCCTGGCTTTCATGGTATCAAAAGCAATGATCTGTGCCACCCGGTCACTGCCGTATTTTTCGATCACATAGTCAATTACCCGCTGCCTGCCCTCGATGCAGAAATCAATATCAAAGTCCGGCATGCTGACACGCTCCGGATTCAGAAAGCGCTCAAACAACAGGTGGTAGCGCATTGGATCAATGCCGGTGATGCCAATGCAGTAAGCGCAGAGACTGCCGGCACCGGAGCCTCTTCCAGGGCCAACCGGCACCCCAATTTGTCTGGCGTAGCGGATAAAATCCCACACGATCAGAAAATAATCCACATAGCCCATTTGCTGGATGACACGCAGCTCATACTGCATCCGTTCCCGGATTTCCGGTGCCGGATCCTCCCCGTACCGACGGTGCAGCCCCTCCCGGCACAGATGTTGAAAAAAAGCGGTGGTATCCGTCACCCCATCCATTTGAAATGCGGGCAGCTTCAGCTGTCCAAAGGTGAATTCCACATTGCACTGCTCTGCGATCCGCACCGTATTGGAGATGGCATCCGGCACAGCGGAAAACAGCTCCGCCATTTCCGCTCCGGATTTTACATAGAATTCGTCCGTTTCAAAGCCCATGCCGGTGGGATCCTCCACGGTCTTGTTGGTCTGGATACACAGCAGCACATGCTGTAAGGATGCGTCCTCCCGGGTGATATAATGAGCATCATTGGTTGCCACCAGAGGGATACCCGTTTCCCGGGACAGACGATACAGCTGGGGCAGGATTGTCTTTTGCTCCCGGATGCCGTGATCCTGCACCTCAAGATAATAGCTGTCCGCCCCGAAGATCTGCCGGTACCGGAGCGCTGCTTCCTTTGCCCCGGCATAATCCCCGTTCACAAGCCGTCTGGGGATCTCCCCTGCCAGGCATGCGGACAGACAGATCAGCCCCTCATGATACTGCTCCAGCAGTTCCAGATCCACCCGGGGCTTATTGTAAAAACCCTCGATGTACCCCAAGGATACCAGCTTTATGAGGTTCTGATAGCCGGTCTGATTCCGGCACAGCAGCACCAGGTGATAGGGACTGGTATCCAGCCGATGCACCTTGTCATGGCGGCTCCGGGGGGCTACATACACCTCACAGCCGATGATGGGCTTGATGCCAGCCTTTTTTGCAGCCTTATAAAACTGCACGCAGCCGTACATCACGCCGTGGTCGGTGCAGGCAATGGCAGTCTGTCCACACTCCTTCACCCGCTCCATCAGCTGGTCGATGCGGCAGGCACCGTCCAGAAGGCTGTATTCCGTATGGATATGCAAATGGGCAAAGGGACGGGTATTTGCGGTGGGTTCACTCATTGTACTGCCTCCTGTCCCTCCTGCTGACGCTGGCGCAGATTTTCCGCCAGCGCCTCCAGCTTTTTCATCCGGTGTGATAGGCCAGATTTGCTCACAGCCGGATCAAAGCAGCCGCACAGCGCGGTAAGCGAAAGATCCGGGTATTGCAGCCGCTTGGCTGCTGCCTGCTGCAGTACCTCCGGCAAGGTCTCCAGTGCGTGCTGTTCCTGCAAATAGCGGATAGCCTTCAGGGTCTGAGCGTTCGCCCGCGCCGTTTTGCCAAGGTTTGCGGTATCGCAGTTGGTCTGCCGGTTGGTCTGATTGCGCACCTGCTTGAACGCCTTGAGCACACTGATCTGTGTTGCAGCATCCGCAGCACCCATAAAGCGGAGCAGCCGCTCCACATTGGCACCGGTCTTGACGTAGATCAGGTTCACGCCGTTGCGGCGGGTGCGGTGGGGCGCAAACTCGTGCTCAGCCAGCAGCGCTTCAAAATCCCGGGCGAGGTTCGTCCGGGAGGTGAGAAATTCCAGATTATATTCCTTTTGCGGGTCGGTGACCGTGCCACTGCACAAAAAGGCCATGGCGATATAGGCGCTGACGCAGGTCTGGCAACGGATGAGCCCGGGGTCGATCTGCAAGCTGGTCTCCCTGCCGGTTGTGCCGAACAGCTCGTGCAGGCGGGTGACCTGCTCCGCATCGCGGATATTGAACTCGTACAGCACACCGCTGACGCGGGGCTTTTCCAGGATCTCGCCCCGGATGCCGCAGCGGGCAAACAGCTGCTGCGCCAGCTGCACCGTATGGGGTTGCTCGGTTTGCAGCACAAGGCCGCGGGCATCAAAGTATTTGGCAAAGCAGGCAATGCCATAGGCAGCTGCACGCACACAGCATTCCTTGGTGGGGCTGCGCTGCGCGATTTCCTCCCGCGCACTGGATGCAAAACTCATAGTATTTCCTCTGTTTTCAGCGCACGGCATCCCGGTGCTGCACCCCGGGCTCGTAGCCCAGAGAGGTGCAGTATTCCGCAAGCTTGCGTGCGAATGTGATGGAGCGGTGCTTGCCGCCTGTGCAGCCCACCGCAATGGTCAGCTGGCTTTTGCCTTCCTTGACATAGAGCGGCAGGGCGTACTGCAAAAAGTTCTCGTACCGGCGCAGCAGCTCCTGTGCTTCGGGGTAGCCCATGACAAAATCTACCACTTCCTGATCCAGTCCGGTCTTGTGCTTCAGTTCCGGCACATAGAAGGGGTTTGGCAGGCAGCGCACATCCAGCACAAGGTCGGCCTCCGGCGGCAAACCAAACTTGAACCCGAAGGACATAATGGTGAGACGCATGGCATTTTTTGCCCCGCCGTTTTTCATGAACAAATCGCAGATACGCTCTTTATTCTGAGAGGTAGAAAGCAGACCGGTATTGATGGTATAGTTTGCGCGTTCCTTTAAGGGCTGTAAGATCTGCCGCTCCTTCAAAAAGGCATCCCTGGTAGAGATGCCCTCTGCAATGCTGATGGGGTGGCGGCGGCGGGTCTCGCTGTAGCGGCGCATCAGCACATCGTCCGGCGCATCCAGAAACAGGATCTTATAGGGTGTTTTCTGCTCGTCCAGCTGCTGCAGGGCAGTCTCGATCTGTTCCCTGCTGCGGCAGCCGCGCACGTCCATGGAAAGCGCCACCCGCTCCAGCTGGTTGTCGCCCGCCTTGGAAAACGCCGTAATGCTGGGCAGCAGCCCCGCCGGGACGTTATCGATGCAGAAAAACCCGATATCCTCCAGCGCATTCATAGCCACAGACTTTCCTGCGCCGGAAAGCCCGCTGACGATCAACAGCTCCATCTGTGTTCCACACTCCCTCTATTTGCGCAGTTCAGCGGACTACGCGGATCTCTTTTTCCAGATCATAACCGGTCTTTTCCTTTACGATGGTGCGTACTTCTTCGCACAGCGCCAGCACGTCTGCGCAGGTGGCGCCGCCAAGGTTCACCACAAAGCCGCAGTGCTTCTCGCTGACGGCGGCACCGCCGTGTCGGTAGCCCCGCAGACCGCACTGGTCAATGAGGGCAGCGGCAAAAGCGCCCACCGGGCGCTTGAAGGTACTGCCTGCGCTGGGCTTATCCAGCGGCTGCTTGTCCAGCCGTTTTGCCATCAGTTCGTCCATCTTTGCGCGAATAGCCTCCGGTTCGCCCGGAGTCAGAGCAAACTGCGCCGAGAGGATACAGCCGCCGTTTTCTTCAAAAATGCTGTGGCGGTAGCGCAGGTCAAGCTCCGCTGCCGCAGCCTCCTTCACCTCGCCCTCGGCGGTGAGGTACTGCACCGTGGTCAGCACATCCTTCATCTCGCCGCCGTAAGCACCGGCGTTCATGTAGACTGCGCCGCCCACCGTACCGGGGATGCCGTAGGCAAATTCCAGCCCGGTCAGGCTATGCTCCAGCGCCGTTTTGCACAGCGCCGAGAGCCGCACGCCCGCCCCGGCGGTGAGTTGTGTGCCGTGCACCTCCACAGTGTCCTGCATGGAGGAAATATCCAGCACCACGCCGTTGTAGCCCTCGTCGGCAAACAGAATATTGCTGCCGTTTCCCAGCAAATAGTACCGGACGCCCTGCGCTTTGCATAGTGCAACAGCACGGCAAAGCTGTGCCCGATCTGCCGGCTGCACGAACAGCCGTGCCGGGCCGCCGATCTTAAAAGTACAGTGCGCTGCCAGCGGCTCGTTTTCTTTATAAGCAATGCCTGCTGCGGTCAGCAGCTGCTTGAGTTGTTCCATAGGGTCAGGCTCCTTTTTTATCGGGAAAATCAGTCCATTTTGTCATCCAGTCCCAGCCGGATCAGCAGCTCCTTGGCTGCGTTGTAGCCCATCTTCTTCTGGCGGTTATTGATGGCTGCAGTCTCCAGCACCACAGCCAGATTGCGGCCGGGAGAGACCGGGATGCTGGTGCTGGGAATGCTGACGCCCAGAATGTCGTAGTATTCACTTTCCAGACCGGTGCGCTGGTAGTTCTTGGTGGGGTCCCACGCTTCCAGCTGCACCACCAGATCCAGACTTTCGCTCAGCTTGACGGCACCCACGCCATACACACGAGCCACGTTGACAATGCCGATGCCGCGCAGCTCGATGAAGTGGCGGATATTTTCCGGGGCAGTGCCCATGATCTGACGGTTGGACACCTTGCGCAGCTCCACGGCATCATCTGCCACCAGACGGTGGCCGCGCTTGACCAACTCAATGGCCAGCTCGCTTTTGCCGATGCCGCTGTCGCCAAGGATCAGGATGCCTTCGCCGTACACCTCCACCAGCACGCCGTGCCGGGTGATGCGGGGCGCAAGCTCCAGATTCAGTACGCTGATCAGGCTGCCCATCAAAGTGCAGGTAGTCTCGTTGGAACGCAGCAGGGCAACCGCGTGCTTCTGCGCCAGCTCCTGCATCTCCGGGAAGGGTTCCAGCTCCTCGCTGCGGCAGACGATGACCGCCGGGGGCTGCTGCCGGAACAGCTGTTCCAGCGCCTCGTAGCGCTTTTCTGCCGTCAGACCGGACAAAAAGTTCATCTCTGCCAGACCCATGATCTGCAAACGGAGCTTATCAAAGTAATCATAATAGCCCGCCAGAAACAGACCCGGGCGGTTGACCTCGGCGATCTCTACGCTGATTTCATCCAGCGCCCGGGGGGTGTATACCACTTCCATGCTGACGCGGTCGGTCAGCGTTTTAAGCGAAACATTGAACGTACCCATCCTGGTTCCTCCTGTATCCTTTTGCCGCGCTGTGCTGCGGGCACTCTTATTCATATTATAATAAAATTCGGCGGCAAATACAACGCCCGGGTTGCTGTTTTTGTACCCGCCTCTGGAAACCGACGCTGCATCGCAGCGTGTGCACAGGATTTTTACATTTTTCTTACTTTACATGGGTTTTACATTTCGGCGATTTCAGATTTTACATTGTTTTTCTATACTTAAAGCACAGGAGAAAAACACGTCAAGAAAAGTGAGGAAAACACTTATGACCATTTTTAATGTCTTTTCGCTGCTGGGAGGTCTGGCCCTGTTTTTGTTCGGTATGGACATCATGGGCAAGGCACTGGAAAAGCAGGCCGGCGGCTAGCTGCAGAAAATTCTCAGCAAACTGACCGATAACCCCCTCAAGGGCTTTTTTCTGGGTCTGTGCGTGACCGCCGTGATCCAGAGTTCCAGCGCTACCACCGTTATGGTGGTGGGCTTTGTCAACAGCGGCATCATGGAGCTGCATCAGGCCATTGGCGTGATCATGGGCAGCAACGTGGGCACCACCGTGACCAGCTGGATCTTGAGCCTTTCCGGTTTGCAGGGCGACAGCCTGCTCATCCAGCTGCTCAAGCCCACTTCTTTTAGTCCGGTGCTTGCATTTATCGGCATTTTGCTGTATATGTGTAAGAGTGAGAAGAAAAAGGGTGTGGGCACCATCCTTATCGGCTTTGCCGTGCTGATGACCGGCATGACCGCCATGTCCAACGCGGTGCTTCCGCTGCAGGACGAGGCATGGTTCACCAGCCTGTTCACCCGCTTCTCCAACCCCCTGCTGGGCGTTCTGGTGGGCGCACTGGTCACCGGCATCATCCAGAGCTCCAGCGCCAGCGTGGGCATCCTGCAGGCACTGAGCGCCACCGGCGTCATCACCTACGGCAGTGCCATCCCCATCATCATGGGTCAGAACATCGGTACCTGTGTGACTGCACTGCTGTCCTCTGTGGGTGCGAATAAGAACGCCCGCCGGGCTGCCATGGTGCACCTGTACTTCAACATTATCGGTGTGACCATCTTTCTGGCAATGTACTATGGCCTGAATCTGGTCCTGCACTTCACCTTTGTCAACGATACCGTCACGGCGTGGGGCATCGCTGTCATCCACTCTGTGTTCAACATTGCGGCCACGGCGGTCCTGCTGCCGTTCGCCAACGTTCTGGAAAAGCTGGCCATCCTCACCATCCCGGACGATGCCGAGAAAGAGAGCTTCGCCCTGCTGGATGAGCGTCTGCTCAAGACGCCCGCCGTTGCTGTGGAGCGCGCCCGCGCCGCCACGGCGGATATGGCCGAGCTGGCCCGCGTGGGCGTGGTGCAGGCCATGAGCCTGACCCACGAATGGAACGACGAACTTGCCCAGAAGGTGCGGGACGAGGAGTGCCGGGTGGACCGGTACGAGGACGCACTGGGCACTTATCTGGTCAAGCTGTCCGGCCGGGAACTGAACCACACCGACAGCCAGAGCGTGAACACCCTGCTGCACACCATCAGTGATTTTGAGCGCATCAGCGACCATTCCGTCAACCTGCTGGAATCTGCCGAGGAGATGCACCAGAAGGAGATTCACTTCTCCAAGGATGCACAGGAGGAGCTGCAGGTGCTGGAAGATGCGGTGCAGGACACCCTGTGCCGCACCACCGATGCTTTCCGCAAGGGAGATCTGCACCTTGCCTCCAAGGTGGAGCCGCTGGAGGCCGTGGTCAACGAGCTGGTGCGTGCCATTAAGGCGCGACACGTTGCCCGCCTGCAGGCCGGCAGCTGCTCTATTGAGTACGGCTTTGTGCTGGACGATCTGCTGACCAACTACGAGCGTGTGTGCGACCATTGCAGCAATGTGGCGGTTGCACAGATCGAGGTGGCACAGGACAGCTTTGATACCCACGCTTATCTGAACGATCTGCGCCACGGCAACGACACCAAGGAAAGTGAAGAATTCCACCGCCGTCTGGACCGCTACCGCGAGCGGTATTTGTTCCCGGACGGACAGACTGCTGAGGAGAATTGAGTTATGATCTATATTGTAGAGGACGACGCTTCCATCCGCGAGCTGGAGCAGTATGCCCTGCAATCTAACGGCTACGAAGTGCAGGGCTTTGAGAGTGCCGAGCCTTTCTGGCAGGCCATGCGTGCTGCCGAGCCGGAGCTGGTGATCTTGGACGTGATGCTGCCCGGCGAGGACGGCTTTTCCATCCTGAAAAAGCTGCGCAACACCCCTTCCCTGCGTAGGCTGCCAATCATTATGGTCACTGCAAAATCCAGCGAGCTGGACACCGTGCGCGGGCTGGACTGCGGCGCGGATGACTACATTGCAAAGCCTTTCGGCATTATGGAATTTCTCAGCCGGGTGCGTGTGGCGCTGCGGCGCTCTGCCCCGGAGGTAAGGCCGGATGTGCTGGTTTTCCACGAGATCCAGCTGGATAACGCCCGCCACAGCGTTACGGTAAACAGCACCCCTGTGGAGCTGACCTACAAGGAATACTGCCTGCTGCGTCTGCTGCTGGAAAACACCAGTCTGGTGGTGACCCGCGAGACCATTTTGCAGGTGGTGTGGGGCACCGACATCTCGGTGGAAAGCCGTACCGTGGATATGCACATCCGCACCCTGCGCAAAAAGCTGGGCGATGCGGGGCGTTACATCTGCACTGTGCGCAAGGTGGGCTACAAGCTGACCGATGAGGAGGCCGAAGAAGAATGAAGCTGCGCAGCATGGAAGAAAAGATCAGCTACCGGTTGTTCCTGATGGGCTTTCTGGGGCTTATATTCACCGCAGTGCTGTGCATTTTTGTGTTCCATAAGGCCTTTACGGCGCAGGCATGGTCGGCTTTGGAGCGCGAGACCGACCTTGTGCGCGCCGGGTACGAGCAGACCGGAGACCCCACACAGCTGAGTGCCTTTGTGACCGATGATCTGCGCGTGACGCTGATCAGTCAGGACGGCAGCGTGCTGTTTGAATCTGCCACCGACCAGCCCATGGAGAACCATCTGACCCGCCCGGAGATCCGCGATGCCATTGCAAACGGCGAGGGTCGGGACATTCGCGATTCCCAGACCATGGGCTACGAGACCTATTACTATGCGCTCCGGCTTTCCGGCGGGGATGTGCTGCGCGTGGCACAGGACGCCGAGACCGTGTGGTCCATCTATGATGCCACCATCCCGGCCATCGTGCTGAGCTGCGTGGCGCTGATGCTGGCTGCTGCGGTGCTGGCCGCCCTGCTGACCAAAGCACTGGTACAGCCGGTGCTGAACATGACTGAGGATCTGGATCACATTCAGGAAAATGTGCCCTACCGGGAACTGATCCCCTTTGCAGAGAGCATCCACTCCGACCGCATTCTGCGAGAAAGCAACGAGAAAATGCGGCAGGAGTTTACTGCCAATGTCAGCCATGAGCTCAAGACCCCGCTGACCAGCATTTCCGGCTATGCAGAGCTGATCGAGACCGGCATTGCAAAACCGGAGGATGTGCCGGATTTCGGCCGCAAGATCCACAGCGAGGCCACCCGCATGATCCAGCTGGTCAACGATATTTTGCAGCTTTCCAAGTTGGACACTGTAAGCGAGACCGGGGACACCCCCGTAATGGAAACGGTAGACCTTTTGGAGGTTACCAAGGAGTGCGTGGAGCGCCAGAAACTGAACGCCCGCCGCGCCTATATCTCCCTGACTTATCTGGGCGAGAGCGCCCCGGTGCTTGGCAGCCGCGCGCTGCTGGATGAACTGTGCCAGAATCTGTGCGACAACGCCATCCGCTACAACCGCCCGGGCGGTAAGGTACAAATCATCACCACCTGCAACCGGGACGGACACTGCTCCCTGACCGTGGCCGACAACGGCATCGGCATCCCGCGGGAAGCACAGGCCAGCGTGTTCGAGCGCTTCTACCGGGTGGACAAGAGCCGCAGCAAGGCCACCGGCGGCACCGGGCTTGGGCTTGCCATCGTCAAACACATTGCCCGTATTCACAACGCCCGCATCAAGCTGGAAAGTCAGGTAGACGTTGGCACCACCATTACCGTTACTTTCCCTACTGCCTCTTAATACAGCATGAAATGCACGTCTGTCCGTAATTGCGGGCAGACGTTTTTTGTTGGGTCAAAGCCCGCAATGCTGCCGCTTTGCAGCGCTGCCCGGGCTTGCAGGTGCAGCACATCCACGCCCTGCTGCCAGCAACCTTGCAAAAGCGCAGTGCACTGCGCCGCCAGCTGTTGCTGCTGCGCCTGCGTGGGCAGCGGGCTGTGGGCGGCACGTTGGCAGTCCAGCCGCACAAGCACCTGCCCCTTTTGCAGGGTGACCGAAACGGTGCAGCGCCGGATGCCGATGCGCTCCCCTTCCAGCCAGAGCTGCCGGGTGCCGCCCTGCCCGGCAAGCAGCCGGTAGACCTCGGCCTGCTCCAAGGACAAGGGCGTATCGCCCGCTACGGTGTGCAGAACACCGCCCTCCTGTATCGTTACCTCTTCCGCGTTCCACCCGAGAACAGGCAGAAGTCCCGGCTCTGTATGCTGATACAGCCGGGGTGCGGTGGGTGCTGCGGCCTTTATTTGTGCCATCAGAGCATCCGGCAGGGCGGCCCGTGCGGCAAGGCGGTCTATCTCTCCTTCTGCGCAAAGCAGTCTTGCGGCTGTGCGGCCGCAGCCGCGCCGCAGCACCAGCTGCTCGTACTCTGTTAATAATGGTTCTTCCGCTTTTGACAGCAGCAGATAGTCACACAGGCGGTAGCTTGCGGTTTGGGGCAGTGCCTGCTCTGCCCCAGCCAGCGCCTGTTCCATCGTTTGTCCCTCTGCCTGCACAAACTGTAACGCGGCAGAGGCCTCGGCGGCATCGGCGGCGGCCTGCGGTGCCTGATAGAGCAGCCCTGCCTGATACCCCTGCCCTGTCTGTGAAAGATACACCGCCCGCACCATGCTTTTCTCGGTGCTTTCGCAGCGCAGGAATAAAAGGCACCATCCTGCCAACAGTAAAAACAGCAGCGGCTTGTAAGATTTCTGTTTTCTCATGGCTGCACCTCCGCTTCCGGCTGCTGCCAGAGCAAGCGGACAGCGGCGCACAGCATGGACGCCCGGTAGACGGCGCACAGCAGCCACAGCAGCAAAAGCAGTGCATCCATGCGGGAAAAGCTGCCGCTGCTCCACGCCCGCAGCAACTCCAGCCGGGGGGATGCGCCGCTGCCAAACAGCAAAGCGCCGCCCAGCAAAGCCGCAGCCTGCACCGCAAAGCCCCATACCGGCAGCCAGACCGTGCGGCGGGCAGACCGTGCACTGCACAGAAGGGCTCCGGCAAAATATTCAGTGTAGACCGGTACGTTCCAACCTGCTGCGGCCGGCTGTGCCGGAGGGAACAGGCGGTACCAGTGCAGTTGACCGGCGAGCCCCAGCAGGCAGACCACGCCGCCCACGGCTACAAACCACCACAGCACCCGCGCCGAGGCGTTCCAGCTTGCGGGACGGATGCACCACCCCGCCCAGAGCAGCAGCGGCAGAAAGCCCAGCAGCGCCATGGAGGAAAACTCTGCCGTGCACAGCCCTTGTGCCTGCACGAGGGTGTGCATCAGTTCCATAAAAAGCCCAGCTGTCAGTGCCAGCCGCACCGCAAGGGAGGGCGCTTTGTTCTGCAACATTGCCACTGCCAGCGCCGAAAGGATGCACAGACACACCGCGCTGACAGCGCCCAGCCACAGCGCCCGGCACACCGAAACGCTTTGCGGGATGCCGTCTGCCAGCGCTGCTGTGACCACGCTGAGGGTCAGCGCCGCCGGGGTAAAACGTTCTGTGTGCTGTTTCATGACTGCTTTCTCCCTCTCTCCCACTTTTGCCAGATATTGAACCCGTGCCGGGACAGCTGCCGGTAGTTGCGGCGCAAAACGCCGTCCTCAGAGAGCGGCTGCTGCGGGAAGGGGTGCGGCGCAAGATACGGCACACCCAATGCTTCGGTGCTGACGAGGCTGAGCAGAAAGCCGAAAAATGCTGCGGCAAGTCCCACCGGCCCGGCAAGCCCCGCCAGCAGCACCGTGCCGATGCGCAGCAGGGTGGCAGGCTCGTACAGACCCGGGGTGACAAAGACTGCAATGGCCGTGATGCTGGCCACAAAGATGACCGGGGTGCTCATAAGTCCGGTGGCAATGGCGGCATCGCCAATGATGAGCGCCGACACCAGACTGACCGAGTGACCCAGTGACTGCGGCATCCGCAGCCCGGCCTCCCGGATGATCTCTAAGATCAGGATCACCAGCAGCATCTCGGCAAACAGGGGCAGCGGGGTGGCCTTTTCGGCTGCTTCGATCTTATACAGCAGCTGCGGGGGCAGCAGCTCCGGCAGATGCACCGCCACGCACACAAAGATCCCCGGCAAAAACACCGTAAGGTAGAAAGAAAAGTACTTCAGCACCCGCAGAAAAGAGGAAAACACCGCCGTGGAAGCGTAATCATCCAGACACTCGAACTGCTCGCTGAACAGCGCGGGCAGCACCAGTGCTGAGGGGCTGCCGTTGACCAAAATTACCAGCTTGCCCTCGCAAAGCTTTGCGGCAGCGACCGCCGGGCGCTCGGTGTAGTGCACCGGGGTGAACAGCCGCGCCTTGCCGGGCAGCAGCCACGGCACGAAATAACTGGAATCCAGCAGCAGTTCCGGCCTTGCACTTTGCAAAATGGCGCGCACCCGCTGTACCATGGCGGGGTCGGCACGGTCCTTGCAGTAGCAAAGAGCGTACTCGGTATTGCAGCAAGTGTGCGCCTGTGCGGCTTCCTGCATAAGGGTATCGGTACGGACAAGGCGGCGCAGAAGGCTCAGATTCACCCGCAGAAGGTCGGTAAAGCCTTCCCTGCTGCCGCGCAGATTGCCCTCGGCGGATGGCTCTTCCACGGAGCGGAATTTGAGCCCCTGCACTGAAAAAACAATACCACTGCTGCAGCCCTCTAAAAGCAGCACCGCCATGCCCGCCGTCAGCCGCGCTACGAGCTGCGACATATCCTGCACCGGAGTGCTCTCGGCCGGAAACGCCGAGCCGTGCAGGATATGCGCATAGGCTTGCGTACCAGTAAGCCGGACAGAAGCAGACTGCCGCCCGGCGGCGTCCAGCAAGAGTTCCCAGAGTGAATCGAGACTTGCCATGCCGTCAAACATTACGATGCACCCTGGGCAGCCATACAAAACGATCTTCTTCGCATAATAGTCCGCCGACTGACCAAACCTAGCATCAAGCGCGGACAGGTTTTCCGTAAGGCTTTGCGAAAGCTGCTGCACATCCATCACTCCTTTGTGTGTGCAGTATGCCCGCTTTGCCGCAGCGGAATACGCCGCGCACACCGCACCGGGAGGGTTTGTGCATGAAACTGCTGCTTTGCCGCACTATTATTTTGTATCTCTGCGTTTTGTTTGCCATGCGGCTGATGGGCAAGCGTCAGCTGGGAGAGTTGCAGCCGGAAGAGCTGGTATCCACCATCCTGATCTCCAATCTGGCGTCCATCTCCATTGAATCGGAGGATGTCCCCATCACCGCCAGTCTGATCCCGCTGTTTCTTATTGCGGCGCTGGAGCTGCTGGGTTCAGTAGTGAGCTTCCGCAGCCAGAAATTCTTCAATTTTCTCTCCGGGCGTCCCAAAACGGTCATTCTGGACGGAAAGATCGACCAGAACGCTTTGCGGATGCTGCGGCTGACCACCGCCGACCTGATGGAGGCGCTGCGCGGCAAGGATATCTTCGACCCGCGCAGGGTGTCCTACGCCGTAATCGAAACAAACGGCACACTGTCGGCGGCGCTGCGCCCGGAGCATGAAGCAGCCACCCTCTCCGATTTACAGTTGAAAGTACAGCAGACACAGGCCACCATCCCCTTTGTGCTGGACGGGCAGGTACTGGAGGATAATCTGCGCTGGTGCGGCAAAGATCGTGCGTGGCTGGAACGCACCGCCACGGCAAACACGGTGCTGCCACAGGAGATCTTACTGCTTATCGGCAACGAGACCGAGGACTATTTTCTGCTGAAAAAGGAAGGCCGTCAGCCGGGAGGAAAAGGATGAAGCGGATCTATGCGTGTATCCTGATTGTGGCGGCGCTGCTGGCAGTATCTCTTTACAGCAGCGGACGGGTGCAGGGCTTTGCACAGGATATCTCAGCCGACTTGGACTGCGCCCTTGAGGCAGTACGGCAGAAAGATTTTTCCACTGCACGGCAGGCACTTGCCGAGGGTGCAGAGCTGTGCGACACCATGCGGGAGACTATGAGCCATCTGCTGCGCACGGCCGACTACACGGAGCTGGAAGCTGCACTGCGGGCGGCAGACGGGTACCTTGAGCAGCAAGCCACAGAGGAGGCTCTGGGTGAGTTGCGCCGCGCACAGGTGGAGGTGGAGCGGCTGGAATGGCTTGCCCGGCGGCTGGTGTAAGCGGCACAAATTATATTTCACGCTTGTCGCGTCCTGCAGGCCGTGACAAGCAATTTTTTACAAAAAACAGACCGAGAGACGCCCAAAAGCATCTCTCGGTCTTAAGTTATAGTTTACTGATTTTCCTTGCGGTCACCCACAAGCTTTTTCAGTTCGTCAAGGAAGCTTTCCACGTCCGCAAACTGGCGGTAGACCGAGGCAAAGCGGATATAGGCCACCTCGTCGATCTTTTTCAGTTCCTCCATGGTCAGCTCGCCGATGCGCACACTGGGGATCTCGCGGTCGTAGGAGCTGAACAAAGCCTGCTCAATGCTGCTGACGGCACGTTCCAGCGTTTCGTAGCTGACAGGACGCTTGGCACAGGCGCGCAGCATGGCGTTGAACAGCTTCTGCCGGTCAAAGGGTTCGCGGGAGTTATCCTTTTTGATGACCACCAGCGGCACTGTTTCCACCACCTCGTAGGTGGTAAAGCGCATGTGGCAGTTCAGGCACTCGCGGCGGCGGCGGATGCGCTCGTTATCTTCCGTGGGGCGGGAGTCGATCACCTTGGATTCCTCCGCACCGCAATAAGGGCACTTCATCTCTTGTTCCTCCGCCTCAGTTCTTCTTTTTGCTGCGCTCGCTCCACAGCACCCATGCCGAGGTGGAAACGCACAGAGAGGTGTACACACCGCTGATCATACCCATCATCAGCGGGAATGCAAAGGTAAAGATGCTGTCCAGACCGTAGAGCTTTGCCACGATGCACATCACACCCAGTGCCATCACGGTGGTGATGGTGGTGATGAGGGTACGGCGGGCAGACTGGTTGACCGAACGGTTGACCAGCTCTTCAAAGCTGGCCTTCTTGCCCATCAGGGCGCGGTTCTCGCGGATGCGGTCGTACACCACAACGGTATCGTTGATGGAGTAGCCGAGGATGGTGAGCATGGCGGCGATAAAGTTGCCGTCCAGTGCGGTGCGCAGCAGCACAAAGGTGCCAAACACCACCATCAGGTCGTTGACCAGCGCCAGCACTGCCATCATACCGCCGGTCAGACCGCCGATGTTCTTGAAGCGCAGGGCGATATACAGCAAAATGAGCACCAGTGCAAACACCACAGCCACCAGACTCTTCTGCAGGAACTTGGTGCCCATGGCCGCGCTGACATTGCTCAGGGACAGCTGGGCAAACTGGTTGTCCGGGTAGTTCTCATTCAAGGAATCCAGCAGGTTCTCCACCTGCTCGGTGGTCACGGTCTCGGTGCCGGGCATGGAGATCTTCAGGGTCTGGTCGCCGGTGGCCACGTTCTCACCGGTCTGCAGGGTCAGGCCGGTGTTTTCCAGCGCTGCAGCAGCGGTCTTTTGCACAGCGGCTTGGTCAAAGCTGCCCTCGTAGGACAGGGTGATCATGGCACCGCCGGTAAACTCGGTATCCAGATGCACACCGAACACCGCGGCGCACAGCAGGATAACTGCCATCAGGCAGGCAGAGAAGGTCAGGAACTTTTTGCGCAGGGATACGAAATCCACCGGCTTCTTTTCGGCCTTCTCCTGCCCGGGCTTTGCAGCGCCGTACAGCCACGGATTGCGCAGTGCCTTGATGGCGGCTGCGCCGCGGATCATGACACGGGTAGCGAACACACCGAACACAAAGTTCAGCAGCACGCCGGTGAGCAGCGTATAGCCGAAGGCGTAGATGGTGCCTGCGGTAGAGGGGCCAAAGGCAAAGAATACAAAATGCAGCGCCTTAGCAAACAGGCCATCCGAGG
>OGMC01000325.1_pt1 | contig 15382 bp, 9 predicted proteins | sample 1573011 | NCBI WGS metagenome assembly OGMC01 (sample SAMEA2581888, study PRJEB24529) | metagenome | biome: Human gut stool | place: China | collected 2011
CCGCAACGGCCGAATCAAACGGGAATATGCTCCGCCTTTTAGCGGCGAAGGCCAAGACGCTGGATCAGACTCTGGGACTGGGCCAGATCTTCACGCTTGACGTAATCAAGAAGCTTGCGGCGCAAAGCCACCATCTTCAACAACCCGCGGCGGGAAGAAACATCATGTTTATTCGTGCTCAGGTGTTCGGTCAGGTGGGCGATGCGCTGGGTCAGGCGGGCAATCTGGTAGCTGGAACTACCGGAATCCTTTTCATGCATCTTGAATTCCTGCAAATTGATTTCGTTACTCATAAGTGTTTTCCTTGAATGTATTTAGCTCGTGGCAGCGGCTAATCGACACTGTGAGGGCGCCAACTATGCATCATCCAGCCCCAAAAGCAATTCAAATTTCGTCATCCCGGGGAATTTGCCTTCGGTCCCTGGGAAAGCGGCCCCTCTCCATTTTCCCCGGTGTCCCAGACTTCGCGGTCCTTTTCCGTCACGGGGCGAACCACACGGCAGGGGCAGCCCACGGCTACCACGCCCGCCGGGATGTCCTTCGTCACCACGCTGCCCGCGCCTATCACGGAATTTCTCCCAATACGCACGCCCGGGGCAATCACCGCATGACCGCCTATCCATACTCCATCCTCAATGGTAATGGGCAGAGCAAATTCCAGCCCCTGCCGTCTCAGCCCCGGGTCTACGGGATGCCCGGCAGTATAAATGCCCACGTTGGGACCTATCAGCACGTCATTGCCGATGGTAACGGCAGCGCAGTCCAGCACCACGAGGTTGAAATTGACATACACGCGGTCCCCCAGCCGTATATTGGAGCCGTAATCACAACGCAGCGGAGGTTCCAGATAACACCCCTCTCCCATTTGGCCGAAAAGCTCCCGGGCCAATTCCCGGCGCAGGCTTTCATTTTCCGGAGCGGACTGGTTATAACGGAAAACAAGCCGGCGCGCCCTGAGCCGGGCGGCAGCCAATTCAGAATCCTGGGCATGATATAAACGCCCGGACAGCATGTTATTCCAGTCCTTCGAGGCCATTGGATGAAGAGGGGGTCACAGCGTCCGCCTCAGAAAAAGGCAGCTGCCCGTTTTTCTGTTCTCCAACAGACGGCATGGCGGCGGCATCTTTTTTTACGGACGTTTCCGATTTTACAAGTTCCTTCTTTCCAGAGGAAGCTGAATTTGCGCCAGCCACCGGGGCAGCAGGCTTGTGCACCGTCCGGAACATTCCGGACGGCTTTTGTTGAAGCTCGTGAATATTCCAGTTTCCATCCCTGACAACCACACGGGTTCCTACGGGAGCTATTTCAAAGAGATTTTTCGCAATCAAGTGGGGAACACGGATACATCCATGGGAGGATGGATGACCGGGCAAGTACCCTTCATGAATTCCTACAGCCCCGTTCACTCTCATGAAATAGGGCATCTTGGCAGGTTCAAACCTCTCGCCGGGACGGGGGGAATCCCTTCGTATATCCCCATCCCGCAATTCTCCGTCAGCGTTAATAAACGCACCGTAATAGGAATGATGGTCTTCCTCCTTGGAAGCAATGAGGAAGTAGCCGGAGGGCGTCATGCCGGAACTTCTTCCGGAACTGATGGGAGCATACGCAATGCGGTGCGTCCCCCGGTAGATATACATCATCTGCTTTTTCTTATCCACTACGACCAGCAGCTTTCCGGGCAGCGACGGATCATCTTCCCACTTGAGCAGGTGCCCCGGAATAGTTCCCGTTTCTTCAAAATACCCCGTCATTTCTTCTACCGGAATATGGGAAGAGGGGACAGGGGAAAGCTCCCTTCCCGTGGTACCGCAGGACGAAAACAAAAACGGAACACACAGGCAGGAAACCAACGGATGGAAAAGGGATAATTTCATCTCAATAAGGCGCATCACTGCGTTAGACAGCTGGAGGCCGGAAAAAAGAACCGCTTTTTGACAAAACTGTCAACTATCAATCAAAAAAATCTCTTTTCCTTTACTCCTGCCCTCTGTTACCACATCCGGGCGCGCCTGCCGCGCTCCCGGCCGTTCCCGGTTCCGTGGAGCAGGCCATGGGACCAAGCCTCCGCAAAGGTTCGTGCGGCATCCGCCGTATGGGAATGCCCGTCATGCACGGGGCTTTCCGCAATGGCTCCGCCTACGCCGGGAGGCCTGGACCTGTACAACTCCAGATGCTCCACGCCTCCCGGCTCCTCTTCCCCACAGAAGCCTCGCGCCTTTTCCTGGGTGCGGGCATGGAAAAAACTGCGCTCCAGCAATTCCCTCAGCGTATTAATGCCACGCCAGACATCCGTGGTTCTGGGGACGACGCGCACATTCACCAATCCCAGCCTCCCCATATTCTCCACATAAGAAATGCCGTGCGCATCCCTCCGTGCAGCATCATGAGGCAAAAGATGGAATGTTACCGCCACACCATGATTTTTCTCCCAGTCCTTCATTTTTTCAACGTAATGGGCCAGGGGCTGCTGGCTGGCGGCATAATGGTCCAGCCAGTGGAAACTCTCTCCCTTGATCTGCACAAGCCAAATGGCCGTATGGTCACTCAGCCCCAGATCCCATGCCGTGAAAGTGGGAGCGTCCGGATCAGCCTCAAACTCCACCCCTACCCGCCCCCGCTCCCGCAGGGCCATGATACGGCTGCCGTAAATACTGCCTTCTTCCCCTGTAGCAAAAGCCTCCTGCGGCGTTCCCGGATACTCCTGCTTCATGGAGGCGCCCATCACCCGGGCCATCCGGGCATACCATCTCTTCTGCCCCGCATCCAGAACCACTCCGGTCTCCCGTTCCAGAGAAAGGAAATACTCATCCAGTTCCCTGCTCCATCTGCCGCGCCCCGGCAAAGTGTACTCATCCTGGTCAAACCAGCTGAAAAAAAAGAATCTGAAATCCAAGGGGGAAAGCTCGCTTTTGCCCATGTTTTCCATGGCCTGGCGCGTCAGTTCATAATTCACTCCGTACCGTCCGCCCTCATGAGTGCTTTCCTTCAGAATAAAACCTCCGGGGGGAACTGTATTGATTGCCCCCGTACGGATTTCCCTGGCTCTCCACGGAGCATGCACGGAAACATACGCCAGCTCGGAAACATGGAGAAACTGCATGGTTCCCCCTCGCAGATTAGTCCCCACCCGCACATCGCTCCCATTGGAGAAAGCCAGGCGGCTGCGCGCCAACGTACGGGGTTGCCATTCCCCCTTTTTTTCCACGCCGGACAGGCTCTTGATTCTCTCTCCCAGCCGGGCCAGGGCCACATCCATCGCAGAGGGGTTGGGCGGCACGTAATCCAGATGGTCCCAGGCAAAATGCAGCTTGGCCAGTTTCTGCTGGGCGTCCGGCAGGCTTTTATCAATGATTCCGCAATGAAAATTGGACCGGAACAGGCTCATATCCAGCATCAACATGGCCACATACGTAGAAATGCCCAACTGGCGCGCCTTCAGGATGTCATTCCTGTACCACAGCCGCTCATGCAGCCGCCGCTGCGCCCTGTTCAGGGAAAAACGCTGGAGCTGACCGGCTTTATTTTCTATCCAGTACAGGTGTTCCAGCCTCCAAAGCTGGCTGGACAGGACGGACTGCCACGACAGGCTCCATGATTCCGTCAAATGATTAGAATTTTCCATACTCCTCTATTAATTCTTTCAACAGGGCTCCTTCCCTGGTCATCCCCTTCTGGGCCTCCGTCCCCTTGTCCAGGGGAAGGCGGTATGCCAGTGGATCGTTCAGCACGTGGGAAACGAACCGGAGTGCCTGCACCATCACGGGATCAAGCAGATCAAGTTTTCCTTTCAAATAACTCTCACGTACGCCCAGTTCTTCATACATCCTGATTACATCCTCCATGAAGCATCCCACAGCCTGTCTTCTGTTCCACCACCATCGTTCCTGAGCATCCGCATCCCCCAGCGTTTCCAAAATCCGCCCGTGAATCTTCCGGGGAAGGTTCCTCTCCGGCTCCCGTAAAACACTCCAGCGGAATATAGGAATCCCGTTCGGACACCGCAGGCGCTCCCCGGCTGTCCAGATAAACGCCGTTCCATGCATGTACCACGTAGGGCGCGCGTGCCTGCCGTACGGGACTTTCCGGAATGCCCGGCATCAGGCGCACGGTATGCCCCGGGTCGTCCGGGTCACGGTAAATCACGCAGTTGGCATACATCGCGCGCGCTTCCTCCGGCTCAGGAAGAAAGGGAAGCATGCCGCCTCTCAGTTCCTCCTGCCTGCGGTCCAGAACACCAATCAGGGAAATGGCCTCATCCAACGGGAGTTCCCGGTTCCAGACAGACGTCACCCCCCCGGGAGCCGCTCCGGAATCAATCCGGTAAATCTTCCCTTTCCAACTAACCCCGGATTCCGTAGCTTCCGGTCGGCCTGCAAAATCCCGCCTCACCGCATCCAGCGTCTCCACAGCCCGGACCACATCCGGACGGCTACGCCAGGCGGCAGGGGCGGGAACGCCACGCCTGACGGAAAAATCTTCTTCCACATACAGGGGCGCTTCCAGAATGGGTTCCGGAAGATGTTCTCCCAAAGCCTCCAGGGAAACATCCTTCGCGCGCAGAGGTCCCAATCCGGTCCGGAACGGCTTTTTCACCAAATGCAGGTACAGGCCGGGATGTTCCGGATCCGGACGCCAGGAATTCAGCTGGGGGAACTCCTGAAGCGCCCGGGACAGTTCCCTCATGCGGCTTTCCGCCAGCCGCTCCATCCTGCGTACGGAACCGCCCGCGTATCCGTCCAGCGCGGACAGGGAACGCACCAGTCCCTCTTTCACGTGATCCGGAACGGTAAACAACAGCCGTCCGGACATCAGGCTGTGAGAGTACCGCTCCACCATGGGGAGGCGGACCTCCCCTCCGGCCGGATCCCAGGCACGCTCCGCCCGTATGCGTTCATTCATACCAACCGTCTCTCGGAGCATTCCCATAAACTCGGCAGTGTCCGCATCCTCCCTCAGCGTTTTCTTCAGCAATCCGGCCCGGCGCACCAATTCCTCAAGAGGTTCCGGAACCCTGTCAGGCATTGCGGCCCCGTAACGCGCCCAGGAAGCCACCGTTTCCGGTACGGTGTCATGATCCAGATGGGCAAAAAAATACTCCTTGGACAGCTGGGACAACTCTTCAATCAGTTCCGTTTCCCCTGGGAGCTTCCTGCGGCGCGGCACACGTTCCAAATGTTTCAACATCTCCCAAGCGCCTTCCGGGGAAAGCTGATCCGTGCGCATCAGCCGGTCCCATACGACTTCCGCCTTGTCTTCGATCAAAGCCAGGGGATTGGCCGTATTATGAAGCCTCAGCCGGTGCATTACCAACCCCTTGGCTGAGGAAACGGGCAAATTATCCGCATCCACGCCCAGCCTCTGTACGGAACCCACATACTTTTCGTGAATATTCATGCGCTCCAACAGGGCATCACGGCTCATCAGCGTTTCAGCGGCAAGGCGCCCCCGGCCCGTCACCTCCAGACGATCCCCGGACCCCACCGCTCCGCGCACGCCGTAACCAGCTTTCAGCATATCCGCCACCGCCATGGCCGTCAGGCTGTCATACAGGCAGGGGAGCCGCCCCCCCTGCACGTTTTCCAACCCGGTGGTCAGCCTCAGATAATTGGTATCCCATTCCGGCCGCCCGTTATGGGCATGCCATTCCCAGCTACGGATCAAATCCCTCTTAGCCGAGCAGGCGGCAGAAAACATCATGGAAACATTGGCCATCAGGTCCGCTTCCGCCGCCTCCCGAGAAGGATGCCAGTCCGACCACCTTCCATTGGGATACTTTACTCTCCACAGCCTTTCCGCCCCTTCCCCTCCGGGTGAGGACTGGAACAGGCGCGGGGTCAGCAGGAGAAGACTCTCCACCGCTTTCCGCGTCCCCGGATAAATACGCGGCGAAACCTGTTCCGGACCGGCATGCAGCCGCGGAGCATCCAGCACAGAGGCATAACGGGCCACGTTCTCCGGCGCCACCTCCAGAAACCGGGCCAGCAACCGCCCGTAACTCTCCACGGGCGTATAGCCGCGCCCCACATGCACGTCAAATTCCTTCATGTTGGGAAGTACGTGGTACAGGCTGTTCACATCCGCCTGGATTCCCCATACCATGCGGTTCATCTCCCGCAGCTCAGGGCTTACCCCATGGCGTTCCTCTCCGCCAAGAGAAGCCATCATGCCGCTCATCCTGGCCAGGGCGGAGGGAAGGCCGTCCGGATTAAAAGATTCAGACAACAAATCCGGAGCATTCAGCAACGCACTCCCTTCCTCCAGCCACCGGCGCGCCCTGCCGCAGGCGCCTTCATCCCGGCAAAACGACTTCCATAAACGAAAAGCCACATGCCCGGACGCCTCTTCATGCGGCACGCCGTGTACCCGTTCCATCACTCCTTCATAAACATTGGCTCGTGTCCGCAGATCCATATCCTCCGTAACGGCGTCCCAGTCCCTGCCGGAAAAACCCGCACGGCGTCCCGCCTCTTCCGGATAAGCCAGCAGCAACATCCTGTACGGCCGATAGGAGCGCTTCTTCAGCCTGTCCGCCACAAACGCTCGGCGCAAAGCATCCGCATGAATATCATATTCCTCCGCACTCCTTAAACGCCATGGGATTTCCCGTCCGTTCCTGTTCCGGACCAGACCCAAATCTTCCTCTTCCATACGGCCCAGAGTCTCATACCAGGAAGAAAGAGCCTCCTCTACGGAAGGCCGGCCCTGCGTTCGCTTCATCTCCACACCGGGAGCCGGTTCCGCCGCATAAACAAGCTGCCCGTCCGCTGCGGCGGCTTCACCCACGCGGGGCAGACCGGCACGCAACAGCCACTTGGTTCTGGCCGTAACATAATCCGGATGAGGAAAAAGCTTTTTCAACACCGCTTCCGATTCGGGGAAATCCCGCATCTTCCAAGGCTTTGTACGTACAGGAGAAGGCAAATCCAAAAAATCTCTCACATCCTGTTCCGTCTTCAAAAAAGGCTCTCCGGCTTCATCCAGGGCGCGAGACCACTCCAAAGCCTTCCTAGAAATGTACAAAGACCCCCACAGCGGAGAATTACGCAGGGACTTCTGCAACAATTCCCCGGCACGGTTTACATCCTTATCCTGCAAAATCCTGGAAACCGTTTCATCCGGAATTCCGAATACTTTCAGAGGGGAACCGTCTCCAAGCAGCATTCCGGCATGGCGGAAATGGTTCAGAGCGACCTTTCCCGCGCCTATCAGCAGGAAAGGCATCATCATGACGGCCTCCCTCAACTGGTCATCCGCGGAAGCCTGTCTGGCTTTCCATCCCTCCCAGTCCACACCGGACGCCTTATTCGTAAGAGCTCCCACGCCTTCCTGAACGACCATGGGCGTCAACTCCATCAATTTATTTTCCGCCTCCATCTTCACGGCATCCGCCGCAACGGCTCCCATTCCGGGAAAAAACGCACCAGGATTCCCTGATGCGGGCCTCATGGCCCGGAACGCCCGCATTCCCTGCCCCAACATCTTCTGGCCCAGTTTCGTCATTCCGAAGGAAAGCAAGGTATTCACCCCGCCGGAGACGACAGCTCCCCCCATCTGGGCATCAAACACGCCGTCCGGGTTCATGCTCCGGGCCTCCGCCATATGGCGCCCCGTCTCCCCCGCCATCAACATGCCAAGCCCGGCAGGGCCGCAAAACGCCAAAGCCGTGGACGCTCCCTGCTGGGCCATGTCCACCAGCATCTCCCGGAACCAGGGGGAATCCTTTCCCCCACGCAGCGGGGCAAACTCCATCCTGGCAAAATTCCTCAGTTCTTCAAAACTCCGGGAATAATTGTCCAGCGCATCCTTTTCCCGTCCCTCCGGCAGGAGCCATGCTGCGCCGTTTACGGCCAGCTGGGCCGCATTCTCCGCAACCTCTGCCGCACCGCGTTTAAGCGCCCCCCCCAGGGCATCCCGAAAGGCGGGACGGGAACGCAAATAGGGAGCCATCATGCGGAACACCTTCTGACGGTCTCCATCCCCCAGGGAAGCCAGGCAATCCACGGCGCGTATGACGTCCGGAACTCCGGCAACGGCTTTCCGGTTCAGCTGTATGGCGGGAAAACCTTCCTTCACCGGCTCCTCACTGGCTACCAGCCCCTCCAATCCCTTGCGGATGATCCCGGCGGCATCCGCCAGACGGTTCCTGTCATCCAGAGCATCGGATACGGCCCTGCCTTTCAATTGTCGCGCCACAGCCTGCAAATCTTCCGGCCATGCGGAAATGGCTTCCCTTCCCCGTTCGTCAGGAACCGTTCCGCCACCGGACAGAGCACGTTCATACTCTTCCTGGTATAATTCAAACAAAGCATCCCTCCGGGAAAGGCGTACCTGATTGTGCATGGAAACTGCCACGAACAATTCGTCATCAGACTTGCCGGACGCTCCATACTGCCGCGCCACCTGTTCCCGGATACTCTTCCAGTCCCTCCGGATGCGTTCACGGGGAATCGCGCCAGAATCCGCCACCCAGGACTGCATGACGCACGCGGCAATTCTTTCCCGGTCCGCCGTCCCTTCCGGATACATCGCCTCCGCTTTCAGCCTCACTTCCCGCGGAATGGTCATCACATCCCCCGTCAATACGCTATTCCAATATTCTTCCCTTTCCGACTCCCGTTCCGGGAATTTTTCCGTGCCGGAAGGTACGGAAAACACTGCGTTCCCTTTCCGAATATGGCTTTCCCCCACAGTTCCGGGAACCGCTTCCGGAAAACTCCCTTCCAGCGGGAGCGCCCCTGTCTGTTCCCTGGTTCCATTATCTTCCATCATCACTTTCCTTCTTTTCCGTTATTCATATCTGAAAACCCCACCCAGCCGGCATCCTGGAGGCGTTTCTCTTTCTCAAAAACCTTTTCCATCTCCGCAGCCGGCTGCTCCGGGGCCCTCTTCACCGCCTCTGCCAATTCCGTCTGGACACGCTTCCATTCCTCTGCCGCACGGGCATCCTCAGGCGGCCCCCATGCGCCATTCCGAAACATGGCGGACAGACGGCGGGAAGCAGCGCGGCTCAATTCGCGGGGTATGCCCAACATCACCTCGCGTCGCCGGAGAAGCCTTTCCACCTGAACGGCAGGCAAACCTGAAGTGGCCACTTCTATCAGGGCGTCAGCATCTTCCTCCCCTCCGCAATCCTCATCAATCAGCGAGGTCATGCGGCACAACAGCATATCGTCCTCCGGAATGCTGATACCGGAAAATTCCGCCGTCTGCCTCCGGTCACGGGAAGCCGTATAACGCCTTAGCTGCTCGGAACTGATCAAGCCATGCTTTTCAGCATTCGCCAATCCGTCATCCCGCAGCAACCCGCCGCCGGACACGGTGGCCGCCAGAGCATCCGCATAACGCCGCTTCAACTCCCCATACGCTGCCGCAGCCTCTTCCGCCACCTTCTTTTCCTCCGGAGTTTCCGGCATCTTCTCCTGCCGGGAAACGATGCTTACAGCGGCCGCCGGCTCACGGCGGACCTCCTCCACCGCCCGGTTCAGCGCTGCGCGGGAATGCGCTTCCTCCGCCATGCGGGAAGCCTCCTCTCCCGTTACAAATATTCCGCTGCCCTCCTTAATCCTGCGTTCGGCCAGAGCGGCCTCTCCCTGCTCCACGGCAGACTCCACCCCCCCGGCCCAATACCGGCGCGCCTCCTCCAACTGCCCCAGATGGGACATCTTCTGCAAATAAATGCTCCCGGCAGTCTCCAGATTCTCTCTCGCCATGGCCACGCGCTCCCTAACCGGGCCGGACATACGGGCAGGCAGATAGGAAGGAAGCCGTTCTGACAGCGCCTTCTTCCATCTCTCCTGAAGGTGTTCCGAATCCCCTCCGGCTTCCAGCTCCCGCATCACGTCCTGTTCAAAACGATACATCCCGTCACGGGCCTGCGCCCATTGGCCGGCATCCCTCACCTCCTGCATTTCCTTCAGCGCGGTTCCCGCCACTCCGGACACATCCATCACGCCCGCCGCCAGGTCCCGCACACTGGCGGCCTGTGCTTCAAAAGCATTCAACGGAATCACGCCGGACAAATCCGGAGCCACATGCAACATTCCAAAATCCTGTATTCGTATAGCCATCTTTAACGGCTTCCAAGCTAAAGAGCGGATGGAACACACGGCATCCATTCCAAACCGTCACCGTCCGGCACTTGCCGCTTGCCAAAACCGGGCCGTTCCAACACAATCACCCCTATGACCCGCATTCGTTTCACCGCCGCATATGACGGACGCCCTTATCTGGGCTGGCAAAGCCAGCCGGGAGGCCGTACCGTCCAGGACGTGCTGGAACGAGCCTTTTCCGGACTCTTTGGAACCCCCTGCCGTATCCACGGTTCCGGCAGGACAGACGCCGGCGTTCATGCTCTGGGCCAGGTTTTTCATGCAGACGCTCCGGATACCCACCGCATTCCTGCGGACAAATGGCCTGCCGCGCTCAACACGCGCCTTCCCCGAACCATCCGGATTACCCATGCGGAATACGTTCCTCCCGGTTTCCATGCCCGGTTCAGCGCCACGGGAAAAACCTACCGTTACTGCATTTCACGCGCACCCATCCTCAACCCTTTTGACGCCGGGCTGGCCTGGCACCGCCCGCTGGCATGGAGCGTGGATATTCTGGAACAGGCGGTACACCTATTCCGGGGAACGCATGACTTCACTGCTTTTGCCGCCCTGCGCGGCAATGAACCGCTCCCTATTCCGGAGGGTTACTTCCGCCGAACCATCACGCAGACACAAGTGGCACAGACAGGGGAACATGTCTTCATCACCTTTACCGGAACGGGCTTCCTCTACAAAATGGTGCGCCTCATGACGGGAGCCGCCCATGAAGCCGCACGTGGAAAAATAACGCTGGAAGAACTGGCTCGCCTCATCAACGCTCCGCTCCCGGATGACAAAAGCCCGTTTTGCGCCCCGCCGGACGGACTCACGCTGATGAGGGTCCATTACCCGGAAGAAACGTTCGGAGACAAAAAGAAAATAAACTGAAAACAGCCGTCCTTCTAGACGCGTGCCGTACCGTACAGCCCTTCCCTCCTGATCAGCGCCTCCACTTTTCGGTTCAGATGGGGAACCGGACATACGCCCGAACGCAAATCATGCCGTATGCGGGTGGAAGAAGCGGGTTCATCCCCTTCTATGAAAAGGGCGCGCACCCCTTTCCTGGGTGATGGAACCCCGCCGCGGCGGTAAACAATGAACGTCACCAGGCTGGACAAATATTCCCAGCGTCCCCACTGTTCCAGAGAATCCCACTGATCCTTGCCCATCAGCCAGAACAATTCTGCACCGGGATAACGCTCCGCCGTCCTCTCAGCCACCCTCCACGACCACGAAGGAGGCGGAAGTTCCAAATCCGTCCGGTCAAGCATGGCCCAATCCAGCCCTTGAACAGCCAACTCAATCATCCGGCAGCGCTGGTCATCCGTCACGGAGGGGGCCTGCTCCTTCAGCGGAGACAGGGAACACGGCATAAACAGCACGCGGTCCATTCCGCAATATTTCCGAGCATGCTCGGCCATGCAAACGTGCCCCTCATGCACGGGATCAAACGAACCGCCGAAAATACACAGCTTCACCGTCATCCACCAGAAGTCAGAGTCCTTCCGTTCCCTTGTAAGGCAGAAACCCGCCGATGGGAACGCGCACCATCCTTTTCTCCAGAGGCAGGCGGCGGAAGCGGGTAATAAAATCCGTCAGGCGGCCGTAATTGCGCTCCGTCTTGGGAATCCCCTGATGGCCGCAATTCACATCCGGATTGTAATGCAGCTCCACATGAAGATGGGCCGGATACATGCCGCGGTTCGTGCCGATAGTGCCCACCTGGGTGCCGCGCAGCACCAACTGCCCCAAAACAACGTTAATATCGTTCAAATGGGAATAAAGCGTCTGGCAGCAAAGAACCTTTCCGGACTTGGGTTCGCGGAAAGCATGGCGCACAATCACCACCTTTCCCCACGCGCCCCGGGCGTCCGCCGCATAAGTTACCACCCCGTGGCCTACGGAATAAACGGGATCGCCCAAATCGGAATTGCCTCCTTTATTGCCGTTCCAATCCTCACCCATGTGACGGGGGCTTTTCAGACGCAGACCGCGGGACCGGTAATAGCCGTTGCCGTCAGGCTTTCCTACCGGAAAATCAAAACCGTCACAAAGAGGAACAAGCGCAAACTTGCTGTCCCGCCGGGCCATGTAAACGGGAGCGCTCTCGCTGATCAACGCGGAACCGGTCAGAAAAACCAGCGCCAGCAGTAAAAAACGGAAATAGGACATGGGAACGAAAGTCCTTTGTATGCTAAACGGCTCCCTACTCCGTATCAAGCGGAATTCCCCGCATGTCGGAGTTAGAATTCACTAACACGCTCCCCCATGTTTCCCACTTCCTTTCAACTTGACAGCAAAGCCTCCGTATGAAAGAAGGGAGGAGCGATTTTCGTATTTTTCAACACCCTTTTTTCCGCATGAACAAACTAACCACACTCTTCCTCGGAACGGTTCTCTCTTCCTCCATGCTGCCCGGCTGGACCGCAGCACCACCCAAACCATACGGCGCGATTCCAACACCCGCCCAAATCAACTGGCAGCGCATGGAATTCTACGGCTTCATCCACTTTGGCCTGAATACGCTCACGGGACGGGAGTGGGGTTACGGCGATGAAGACCCGAAAATTTTCAACCCCACGGATTTCAATGCCTCCGATATCGTCTCCACCTTTAAAAAAGGCGGAATGAAAGGAATGATTTACACGGCCAACCATCATGACGGCTTCTGCGCCTGGCCCACCAAATCCACGGACCACAACATCACCAAGAGCCCTTGGAAAAACGGAAAAGGAGATGTAGTCCGGGAATTCGCCCTTGCCTGCAAAAAGCACGGCATCAAATTCGGCACCTACCTCAGCCCCTGGGACCGCAACAACGCGGATTACGGCAAGGATGGCTACCTGGACGTTGACTATAAACAAATCCGGGAACTGCTGACCAATTACGGGCCTGTCTTTGAAATCTGGTTTGACGGAGCCAACGGAGGAGACGGCTATTACGGAGGAGCCAGGGAAAAGCGCAATATCGGTGACGCGGAAAAATACTACAACTTTGAAAAAATCGTGGAAATGATCCGCAAAATCCAGCCCAGCTGCATCATCTGGGGAGCGGGCCACTACGGAGACGCCCGCTGGGGAGGCTCCGAAAAAGGCCACGTCAATTATCCCCATTGGAGCACTGTAGGGCTGAACGGCGGGGGCGGAGGCACCGGAAAACGCGGCGGAGAACGCTGGGTGCCTGCGGAAGGAGACACCACCATCAACCATGCCGGCTGGTTCTGGCACCAGGGACAGGCATCCCGCGTCAAATCCCCTGAAGAACTTATGCAGGTATGGTTTGATTCCGTAGGCCGCGGGGCCAACCTCATTCTGAACGTGGCGGCGGACAAAACGGGCAGACTGGATCCTGCGGATGTCAAATCCCTGCTGGAATTCAAAGAACTGCGCGACAAGCTATATGCCAGGGACTACGCGTTGGGAGCAACCGTCACAGCCAGCCAGACGCGCGGCAACGACAAAAAATTCTCGCCCTCCAACATGACGGACGGCAACATTGAAACTTACTGGGCCGTGGAAGATGACAACCTGACCCCCACCGCCGTTATTACGCTGCCCAAACCCGCCCCTTTCGACGTCATCAGGCTGCGCGAACAAACACGTCTGGGACAACGCGTGGACTCCTTCAATATTGATGCTTTCGTCAATGGCAAATGGGTTTGTATCGACAATGAAGGGAAAACCATCGGCAACCAGGTCATGCGCCGCCTGAACCGCCCCATCACTACCCAGAAACTGCGCCTGCGCATCACGGGCAGCCAGGCCACTCCCTGCATCTCGGAATTCTCCCTCTTCCGCCAGCCTGCGGGCGCCGTGCGGCCCTCCATCTTCCGCCGCGGAGACAACCTCGTCATCATTGCGGACGGCAAAAATAAAATCCTGTACACGACGGACGGCAGCGAACCCAAAGCAGGATCTCCCGTTTACAGCCAGGGTGCTAAATTTACGGAAAGCGGCATTGTCAAGGCTCGCTGCCAATTCTCCAATGGTAAATTGGGCCCTGTCAGCCAGGCCAAATTCGGCATCAGCAAAACCGGATGGAAAGTGAAAACCGCCACATCCGGGAATGCGGCGGCGGCCATAGACGACAATCCGGAAACCTCATGGCTTGCCAAGGCGGAAGCGCCTCAATCCTTTGTGGTGGATATGGGAAAACCGTACCAGGTTTCCAGCTTCTCCTACCTGCCCAGACAGGATGGAAAAACCTCCGGCATGACGGATAAATACCAATTTGAAGTAAGCGCGGATGGGAAAAACTGGACGAAAGTGGCGGAAGGGGAATTCTCCAACCTGCGCGCTAACCCCATTGAGCAATCCGTTAATCTCAAAAACATGAACGAACCCGTGCGTTACTTCCGCTTCATCGGCACCAGTTCTCTGGACGGCAACAGCGCTTCCGCTGCGGAAATAAACGTTTTCGGCACTCCCGCAGGCAAATAAAAACTTCCCTGACTTTTCTCACCAGGGCATTCCGGTTTTTTACGGCCGGAATGCCTTTTTTGCGGCACGAACCCATTTGCAAAACAGGCTCCGGCAGACAAACCGGCATCAAGGAAAACGGGAAAGGACAGGCCAGAATTCCGTCCAACTCCCCCTGCAGCGCTTCAATAGGCTGGGAATGTCCCGTATATCGCCGCAACGGCCAAAAGTCCAAAGGGACGGCTCCTGCATAGCTGCCTTTTTCAGCCACCGCCGGTATGCGGAACATATTGAAATCGGAAAAAGCCCTGCAACCCCATGCCAATGTGACCAACCATAAATGCTTGAAAAGGGTTGAATTCGCTTGAAGAAGCTTGAAAACGGTTGAAAATACGTGCGTTCCGGGGAGAAATGGAAGGGTGGCGCAAGAAGTTACGCCCATAAATGCCCGTAAGGGTCAATTTTGAAAAATCGTAAGGGTCATTTGTCCCATGTGAGACACTCCCGCCAGCGGTCCGCGCGTGTCTCGCGGAAGCCCGGCGAACCCTCCGCGGGCTGGCCGCGGTCAGGGAACGGGAACGCCCAGGCGGTCCGCGGCAATGCGGACATTATCCGGGGAAAGGTCGATGCCGTGAGCGACGTGTCCCAGGTCGCGGGCGGCAACAAGAGTCGTCCCGCTCCCCATGAAAGGGTCGAGGACGCGGGAACCGGGAGGAAGAACCGTCATCAGGTGGCGCATGAGAGGAACAGGCTTGCCTGTGAGGTGCATCTTGTCGGAAGGCTTGAGATAATGCCGGAAAACGCCAGCCGGAAACACGCGCGGGCGGTCCTGCTCCTTGCCGATGCTCCCGCGCGTGGCGATAAGGATAA
>OGMC01000331.1_pt1 | contig 15174 bp, 13 predicted proteins | sample 1573011 | NCBI WGS metagenome assembly OGMC01 (sample SAMEA2581888, study PRJEB24529) | metagenome | biome: Human gut stool | place: China | collected 2011
GTCAAGGGCGCAGCCCTTGCGCTCTCTTGGGGTTCCAAAGGGGCCATTCTCTACGGTAGAGAATGGCCCCTTTGATATGTGCGCCGCGCATCGCGCGGCCGGTATTAAGATTACTCGTCCTCGTGCGCTGTCACGGCGATGTGCAGCTCGTCGAGTTGCTTCTGCGTGACCTCGCTCGGCGCGCCCATCATGATGTCCTGCGCGTTCTTGTTCATCGGGAAGGGAATGATCTCGCGGATGGAATCTTCGCCGGCGAGCAGCATGACCATGCGGTCGACGCCCGGGGCGATACCGGCGTGCGGGGGCGCGCCGTAGCAGAAGGCGTTGTACATGGCGGGGAACTTGGCCTTCACGTCGTCCTCGCCGAGCCGCACCAGCTCAAACGCCTTGATCATGATCTCAGGATCGTGGTTGCGCACCGCGCCGGAGCTGAGCTCCACGCCGTTGCAGACCAGGTCGTACTGGTCGGCGGTGATGCTCAGCGGGTCGAGCTCGCCGCGCTCGGCGGCCAGCATCGTCTCCATGCCGCCCTTGGGCATCGAGAACGGGTTGTGGCAGAACTCCAGCTCGCCGCTCTCCTCGCCGATCTCGTACATCGGGAAATCGACGATCCAGCAGAACTCGTAGCGCTCCTTGTCCATGTGACCCTCGCAGGCGGGGCCGAAGGTCTTGATGGCGACGCCCACGGCCTTGGTCGCGAGCTTGCCCGCGCACACGATGACCAGCGTATCGGGCTTGAGCCCCAGCTTCTCGGTCAGCTCGGCCTTGATGGGGGCGACGAACTTGCCGATGCCGCCGGCGAGCTCGCCGTTCTCATCGACCTTGAACCAATAGCTCTTCGTGCCGCTCTGCACCTCGCAGTCGCCGAGCAGTTTGTCGATCTGCTTGCGCGTCAGCTTGCAGTCCGTGATGGGCACGGCCTTGACCGTCTGACCGCGCAGCGCCTCAAATTCGTTCTCGGCGAACAGCTCCGTCACGTCGGTCGCAGTCAGGTCGATGCGCAGATCGGGCTTGTCGCTGCCGTAGACCGCCAGCGCGTCGTTGTACGCGATGCGGCGGAACGGCGGCTGGGATGCGATATCATAGGTGCCGAACTTCGCGAAGATGGGGGGCAGCACGTCCTCGCAGATGGCGAACACGTCCTCCTGCGTCGCGAACGACATCTCCATATCCAGCTGATAGAACTCGCCGGGGGAGCGGTCGCCGCGCGCGTCCTCATCACGGAAGCAGGGCGCGATCTGGAAGTAGCGGTCGAAGCCGCTCGTCATCAGCAGCTGCTTGAACTGCTGCGGCGCCTGCGGCAGCGCGTAGAACTTGCCCGGGTGCTTGCGCGCGGGCACGAGATAGTCGCGCGCGCCCTCGGGGGAGGAGGCGGTCAGAATCGGCGTCGTGATCTCCAGGAAGTCGTGCGCCATCATCGCCTGACGCAGCGCGGCGATCACCTGGCAGCGCAGGATGATGTTCTTCTTGACGGCTGGATTGCGCAGGTCAAGGTAGCGGTACTTCAGGCGCTGCGTTTCGTCGGCCTCGCGGCTGCGGTTGATCTCAAAGGGCAGGGAATTGTAGCGGCAGCGGCCGAGCACCTCGATCTTCTCGGGCACGACCTCGATCTCGCCGGTGGCCTGCTTGCTGTTCTTGCTCGCGCGCTCGCGCACGGTGCCCTCGACGGAAATGGTGCTCTCTTTGTTGTAGCCCTTGATCTGGGCGAGCAGCTCGCTCGTCTCGACGACGATCTGCGTCGTGCCGTAGAAGTCGCGCAGCACCACAAAGGCGAGGCTGCCGCCGACTTCGCGGACGTTCTCCATCCAGCCGACGAGCTTGACGTGCTCACCGGCATGCTGCGCGCGAAGCTCGCCGCAGTTGTGTGTACGGGATTGCATCTGGAGCATTTAATAAAGAAATTGCATCAACACTTAACATAAGTGAAAGAACAGTAAAAAATCATGTTTCAAATATTTTTAAAAAAATTGGAGTATCTGATAGAACGCAAGCTGCAGTATTTGCAATTAAAAATAATATAATAAGTATAAAATAAATGAATTATTAAGAGTATAAATTGATGAGTTTATACTCTTTTTTATTTTAAATCGTATCTATAATGTTTCACATGAAACATTAAAAAAATTCAAATTTTTTTACATAACTTAAAAATGTGTGTTATAATAAAAAAGTGATTAACAAGCACTAAAATAATATAATATAAATAAATGTTTCACATGAAACATTTGTCTTTGTGAAAGAAGAGGGTAATGTGGGAAGAATAATAGCAATTGCAAATCAGAAAGGTGGAGTAGGTAAAACTACAACAGCAATTAACCTTTCAGCATGTCTGGCTGAAGCTGGACAAAAAGTTCTTGTTATAGATATTGATCCGCAGGGTAATACAACAAGTGGATTTGGATTATCTAAGACAGAAATAGAAAAAACAGTTTATGAAGTTATATTAAGAGAATGTGATATTAAAGAAGCAATAGTAGAAGATGTTATTGAAAATCTTGATATTTTACCATCTAATGTGAATCTTGCAGGTGCAGAGATTGATTTAATAGATGTTGAAAATCGTGAATATACTTTAAAAGAAAGTATATCAGAAATAAGAGAAAAATATGAATATATAATACTTGATTGTCCACCTTCACTCAGTATGCTTACAGTTAATGCAATGACAGCAGCAGATACGGTTCTTGTACCAATTCAGTGTGAATATTATGCATTGGAAGGATTAACACAGCTTATACATACAATTAATCTTGTTAAAAAGAAATTAAATCCAGAACTAGAACTCGAAGGTGTTGTATTTACAATGTATGATTCAAGAACAAATCTGTCATTACAGGTTGTAGAAAATGTAAAAGATAATCTTAAGCAGAATATTTATAAAACAATAATACCAAGAAATATACGATTAGCTGAAGCACCAAGTCATGGTTTACCAATTAATCTGTATGATACTAAATCAACAGGAGCAGAAAGTTACAGATTATTAGCTGAAGAAGTTATGGGAAGAGAAGAATAATAATAGTGGAGGATAGCATGGCAACAGAAAAGAAAACCAGTAAAATATCAAAATCAAGAGGTTTAGGAAAGGGAATAGCAGCTTTAATTCCAGAAGATGATGGTAAAGAGGATAAAGTAGTAGTTAAAGAGGTTGTAAAGGAAGTAGTTAAGGAAGTTCCCGTGCCAACAGAAACTAAATTGAAAATTTCACAGATTGAGCCTAATAAGAATCAGCCAAGAAAAGCATTTGATGAAGATGCTCTTATAGAGCTTTCGGAATCAATAAAGCAGTATGGTGTCTTGCAACCACTTCTTGTACAAAAGATGGATAAGAATTATCAGATTATAGCGGGTGAAAGAAGATTCAGGGCAGCAAGACTGGCAGGGGTAAAGGAAGTTCCAGTTATAATAAAAGATTATTCATCACAGGAAGTAATGGAAATAGCTCTTATTGAGAATATTCAGAGAGAAGACCTGAATCCAATTGAAGAAGCACTTGCCTACAGACAGCTCATTAAAGATTACAGATTGAAGCAGGATGAAGTTGCAGAAAAAGTAGCTAAATCAAGAACGGCAATTACTAATTCATTAAGATTGTTAAAACTTGATGATAGAGTACAGGAAATGGTGATTGAAGGAAAATTAAGCAGCGGTCATGCAAGAGCAATAATAGGCATTGAAGATAAAGAAAAACAGTACATGGTGGCATTGAAAATATTTGATGAAAAACTAAGTGTAAGAGATGTTGAAAAGCTTGTTAAGAATATTGATAAACTGTGGAAAAGAAAAAACCAGAAAATGATTTTGTCTATAGAGATTTCGAAGAAAAGTTAAAGAAAATCATGGGAACACAGGTTGTTATTAAGAACAAAAATAATAACAAAGGAAAAATAGAAATACAGTATTATTCACAGGCAGAACTGGAAAGAATATATGATATGTTAAAGAAAGTTAATGAATAATAAAATTAAAGGATTAATTAAATAAATATTGTGAAATACGAGGTTACGAAAAATATGTTAGATGTATTTGGTTTGTTTAAAGTGGATACACTGTATGTAGTTATAGGACTTCTGGTACTTACTGTTGTTGCTATAGTACTTGCAATTGTTGCGATATGTAAGTCAGTATCCATGATGAAAAAATACGAGATGATGATGGAAGGCTCTGATGGAAAGAGCATGGAGAAAATGGTAAGAAAATATACCGATGACATTATCAATCTTCAGAAGACAAGTGAGGATAATACAGAAGCAATTAAGGACATATATGAAAAGATGCAGCTTACATTCCAGAAAGTTGGTGTTAATAAGTATGATGCATTCCATGAAATGGGTGGAAAGTTAAGCTTTGCACTATGTATGCTTGATAAGAAAGACAATGGATATGTTGTAAATGTTATGCACAGCAATGATGGCTGTTTTGCTTATATTAAGGAAATCGTTAATGGAAAATCTTATATTGAACTTGGCAAGGAAGAAGAAAAAGCTGTTAACCAGGCACTGGCAGGTCGTATGGGAGACGAAGAATTAAGCAAAGAAGTTAATGATTTAGTACAGAAAGATAAAATGTAATTGAAAATATACTAAAAAAGGTGCATAATAGCATTTGGTAAATTTGATAAAATAGTGTCAATTATAGGACACGGAAATGAGGAGTAATGTTAGATTTAAAATTTGTCAGAGAAAACCCGGATATTGTTAAACAGAATATTAAGAATAAATTTCAGGACAGAAAGCTTCCACTTGTAGATGAAGTTATTGAGCTTGATGCTAAGGCTCGTGCAACACAGACAGAAGCTGATGAATTAAGAGCAAACAGAAATAAGCTTTCTAAGCAGATAGGTGCTCTTATGGCACAGGGCAAGAAGGAAGAGGCTGAGGCAGTTAAGGCACAGGTAAGTGCAGATGCTGCAAAGCTTGCTGAATTAGAAGCTGATGAGAAGGAACTTAATGAGAAAATAACTAAGATAATGATGACTATTCCTAACATCATTGATCCTAGTGTGCCAATTGGTAAAGACGACAGTGAGAATGTTGAAATCGAGAAGTTTGGTGAGCCTGTAGTTCCTGATTTTGAGGTTCCATATCATACAGATATTATGGAAAGATTCAACGGAATTGATATGGATGCAGCTGGTAAGGTTGCTGGTAACGGTTTTTATTACCTTATGGGTGATATTGCAAGACTTCATTCAGCAATTATTTCATATGCAAGAGATTTCATGATTGACAGAGGATTCACATATTGTATTCCTCCTTATATGATAAGAAGTAATGTAGTTACTGGTGTTATGAGCTTTGATGAAATGGATGCCATGATGTATAAGATAGAAGGTGAAGATCTTTACCTTATCGGAACAAGTGAACATTCAATGATTGGTAAGTTTATTGACACAATTACACCAGAGGAAGAGCTTCCTAAGACACTTACAAGCTATTCTCCATGTTTCAGAAAAGAGAAGGGTGCTCACGGTATCGAGGAAAGAGGTGTATATAGAATCCATCAGTTCGAGAAACAGGAAATGATTGTTGTCTGCAAGCCAGAAGAAAGCAAAATGTGGTTTGATAAATTATGGCAGAATACAGTAGATTTCTTCAGAACAATGGATATTCCGGTAAGAACACTTGAGTGCTGTTCAGGAGATTTAGCTGATCTTAAGGTTAAATCAATCGATGTTGAAGCATGGTCACCAAGACAGAAGAAGTACTTCGAGGTTGGTTCATGCTCTAACTTAGGAGATGCTCAGGCTAGAAGACTTAAGATAAGAGTTCAGGGTAAGGACAAGAATAAGTACTTTGCACATACTCTTAACAACACATGTGTTGCACCTCCAAGAATGCTTATTGCATTTCTTGAGAACAACCTTCAGGCAGATGGAAGAGTACTTATTCCAGAAGCACTCCGTATGTACATGGGTGGAAAGACAGAATTAGTTCCAGTTAAGTAATAGGAATACTATATAATATTATAAAAAATGTGGATAAAACATATCAAAAGAATATGCTTTATCCACATTTATTTTATATTATCCACAAATTTTGTGGATAACTGTGTGAAAACTGTGGGGAATTAAGTTAAAAACTGTTGAAAACTCTACTGGAAATCTACAACATTTATCCACTGCTCAAGAAGTTCTTTTTCTTCTTCTTTATTCTTAGTAAGTCTTGCTGCAGCAACTAATGGAAGCCATTCATTAACATATGAACGTTTTGTATTAGTCAATTCACAGAAAGTACTTATGTATTTTTCAGGAATATCACTCTTGTCACCAAACTGTAATTTAAGAAGTAAAAATGTATTCGCAATATCGGCAGATGCATTACCCTGTGTTGCATGTACCCAGTCAACTGCTGTAATTTCTTCGATATTACCCTTGGCATCTGCAGATACAATAATATTGTCAGGACAATAGTCTCCGTGACAAAGCTTAGTATGATTCTTCATGGAATTGAGTCTTGTAAGAAGTTCATACTTAACACTGTTATCAAGTTCTTCAATTGAGTTAATCTGGCGGTTCATCTTATCCTTTAATACCAGAAGAAGTGGGTTAGACTTCTTCTGGAAAGATATCTGGTATTCAACCATTTTCTTAATATAATCATCTGCCTTGTCAGGGTATTTTTCAATTAACTGTGTAAGAGTAGGACCTTCAACATATTCACTTGTGATAGACCATTTACCGTCAGTAACAGCAACCTCTAAGAGTTTTGGAATATTAACACCTGCATCCTCAACTCTTGCAGTATTAAGAGCTTCATATAATACATCTGACTTGTTGTAGTTCTTATCAAAGACCTTAATCGCTTTGTTGTTCTCTACATATACTGATTTTAACTTGGATTTTGCTAAATATTTTTTCATACGACATGTCTTCCTTTCTTAAAATAATAATGATGATTATTTACCATAGTAAGCCTTTAAGTACATGGCTTTCATTTCACTCATAAGAGGATATCTTGGGTTAGCACCAGTACACTGGTCATCAAATGCGGCTTCTGTCATCTCATCAAGAGTTGCAAGGAAGTCTTCCTCTTTAACACCATAATCTGCAATAGTTTTCTTAATTCCTACCTTTGCCTTTAATTCTTCAATAGCCTTGATGAGGTTTTCAAATTTCTCATCATCATCTTTACCCTGAATTCCGAGGAAGTCAGCACACTCAACATAACGTGCTTTGCAATGTGGATACTGATACTGTGAGAATGTTCCCATCTTTGTTGGAACCTCTGCAGCATTGAATCTCATTACATCAGTGATAAGAAGGGCGTTAGCAATTCCGTGTGGAAGGTGGTGATATGCACCAAGCTTATGTGCAAGTGAGTGGCATACTCCAAGGAAAGCATTAGCAAAAGCCATACCAGCCATAGTAGAAGCTGTTGCCATCTTTTCTCTTGCAACTGCATCATGTGCACCTAATTCATAAGCTGCTGGAAGATATTCAAATATATTCTTCATAGCCTGTAATGCAAGACCATCTGTATATTCTGTTGCCATAATGGAAGCGTATGCTTCAAGTGCATGTGTAAGTGCATCAATACCAGAAGCTGCTGTAAGTCCCTTAGGCTGATTCATATGCATGTCAGCATCGATAATAGCCATCTTAGGAAGTAATTCGTAGTCAGCAAGTGGATATTTCTGACCAGTTGTTTCATCAGTAATAACTGCAAAAGGAGTTACCTCTGAACCTGTTCCAGAAGATGTTGAGATAGCGACAAAGTAAGCTTTCTCGCCCATCTTAGGGAATGTGTATATTCTCTTTCTGATATCCATGAAACGCATAGCCATATCAAGGAAGTCTGCCTCAGGATGTTCATACATAACCCACATAATCTTGGCAGCATCCATTGCAGAACCACCACCGATTGCAATGATTACATCAGGTTCGAAAAGTCTCATGGCTGCGGTGCCTTCTTTAGCGCATGCAAGTGTTGGATCTGGTGCTACATTATAGAAAGTAGTATGCATAATTCCTAAAGAATCTAACTTATCTGTGACACATTTGGTATAACCATTCTTATAAAGGAACTGGTCAGTAACGATAAATGCTTTCTTTTTACCCATTACAGTTCCAAGTTCATCAAGGGCAACAGGTAAGCAGCCCTTCTTAAAGTAAACCTTCTCAGGTGCTCTAAACCAAAGCATATTCTCTCTCCTCTCAGCGACAGTCTTTACATTAAGCAGATGTTTTACTCCAACGTTCTCAGATACTGAGTTGCCTCCCCATGAGCCGCATCCAAGTGTAAGAGAAGGAGCCATCTTAAAGTTGTAAAGGTCACCTATACCACCGTGAGATGAAGGTGTATTGATAAGGCAGCGGCATGTCTTCATTCTTTCAGAGAATTCAGCAATTTTGTCTGCCTGTGTTTCTACATTAATATAAAGAGAAGATGTATGACCGAATCCGCCATCAGCAATAAGGTGTTCAGCTTTTGAAAGAGCATCTTCAAAATCCTCTGCCTTGTACATTGCAAGAACAGGTGATAACTTTTCATGTGCAAATTCTTCTGAAAGGTCTACAGATGTTACCTCACCGATAAGAATCTTAGTTTCTTCAGGAACAGTAACACCTGCTAAAGCAGCGATAGTGTGAGCCTTCTGACCAACAATCTTTGCATTAAGGGCACCATTGATAATAATGGTCTTTCTTACCTTTTCTGTCTCGCTCTTATTAAGGAAGTAGCAGCCTCTGTATGCAAATTCTTCTTTAACAGCCTTGTAAACCTTCTTGTCAACAATTACAGACTGTTCAGAAGCACATATCATACCATTGTCAAATGTCTTAGAATGAATAATTGAGTTAACAGCAAGTATTACATCTGCTGATTCATCAATGATAGCAGGAGTATTACCGGCACCTACACCAAGTGCAGGCTTTCCAGAAGAGTAAGCAGCCTTAACCATTCCAGGTCCTCCGGTAGCCAGGATAATGTCAGCTTCCTTCATAAGTGTATCTGTAAGTTCAAGTGAAGGAACATCTATCCAGCCAATGATTCCCGCTGGGGCACCTGCTGCAACAGCAGCTTCAAGAACAACCTTAGCCGCTGCAATTGTTGATTTCTTAGCTCGTGGATGTGGGCTTATGATAATACCATTTCTAGTCTTAAGTGAAATAAGAGTTTTGAAAATAGCTGTTGAAGTTGGATTAGTTGTAGGGATTACGGCTGCAACAACGCCAATAGGTTCAGCAACTTTTTTAATTCCATATGCCTTATCCTCTTCAATAACACCACATGTCTTAGTATTTCTGTAAGCATTATAAATGTATTCTGAAGCATAATGATTCTTGATAACCTTATCTTCTACAATTCCCATACCAGTTTCTTCAACTGCAAGCTTTGCAAGAGGGATTCTTGCTTTATTGGCAGCAAGTGCAGCAGCAGTAAATATCTTATCTACCTGCTCCTGTGTATAGGTTGCAAAGATGCGCTGTGCCTCACGTACACCTGCAAGTCTTTCTTCAAGAGCTTCGACTGTGTCAACAATTGGGTAATTCTCAGTTAAATTCTTTGACATAACATTTCCTCCATAAATTGATTCGTGTAATATTGATTGATAATAATTTAACAATGTCAATATAACACTAATATAATTATAAGTCAATATTCATTGTAATATTAATTAAAATATGCTATCTTTTACCTATAGTAACAGGGGTTGAATAATGTTTAATTAAGAATGGAGCGCATTATGAAGCAGGTAAGTGTTGATAATCTTAGAGAAAATGATATATTAGCCCTTCCTATATTATCGCAGGCTGACGCGGTACTTATTCATGCTGATGTTCCTATGACAACAGAACTTATTAGCAGAATCAGGAATCTTGGAACAAGAACTGTATATATAAAGGATGAACAAGAAGGAATTTTAACAGAAAACACATCGTCCGGTAATGTAGAAGAGGAATATCCATATAAGCTGGAAGAAACTGCAAAGAATTCAAGGCAGGTAGTTAAGAGAATACTAGAAAAACACATTTATAAACATAACGAAGAACTAAAGGTCATTGTTGAGGAAGCACAGAGAATACTGGATTCTGTGCTTGCTGAGCCGGAAGTGGTTAATAATATAACAGAAATCAGGAATGTAAGCACGGATATGTACACTCATTGTATAAATGTATGTGCATTATCTACAATTATGGCACTAAGGCTTAAGATGAGTGACAAGCAGGTTCATAATGTATCAATGGGTGCAATACTTCATGATATTGGGTTAAGATATATCAATGTTCCTTATGTTAATATTAATGAAGAAAATATGACACCTAAGGATGTTGTTGAGTATAAGAAGCATACAATATTTGGCTATAGCTCATTACAGGATGAAGCATGGCTTCCGGATGTGGCTAAGGAAATAGTCCTTTTTCATCATGAAAGAATAGATGGTTCAGGATATCCATTCCAGCATAAAGGAGAAAGACTTAAGCCGGAAGTTAAGCTTGTTTCTATCTGTGATGATTTCGATAGCATGATAAGTGGTATCGGAAGTGAAAGAATGAAGATTTATGAAGCAATTGAGTACATAAAGGTTCATGCGGGAATTAAGTATGATTCTACAATCGCAGCGAAGTTTCTGGATTCTGTGGCAGCATATCCTGTTGGATGTACTGTTTATACAAGTGATGGCGGTAAAGGTATTGTTATCAGGCAGAATAAGGAAGCTGCTGACAGACCGGTTATAAGAATGACTCAGCATGCTGATGGAACACCTTATACAGATAATGTAGAGCATAATTTATTAAAGAAACTTACTATATTTATAGTTGATACAGAATAGAGTATCGGAGTAATATATGAATTTATATATAAGAGCGCTTGGATTTAATAATATGACATCCAGGGCTGAAGAAAAATTTATTAAAACAGGAATTAAAGAAAGTATAAAAGAAGGATTTGTGATACGCCACGAGAAATTAGATCGTGGCGTTATTATCTTGCGCCTTAGCAATTCAACGGGTTTGTATGTGTATGGAAGATATGAAAAGAATACTTTTAAATATGAGTATTATTTTCCATTTGTAGTGGGAAAGAATTTAAGTGAAAATGAGGAAATGACAATTGAAAGACATCTTGATAAGGAGTCATATGCAGTAATATGTGATGAATTAAAGACAGGAGTTACGCTTATATTCTATCTTCAGAATGTTATGGATTATCTTGAGTATCTATATAGTGGAAAAGATTTTAAGATACCTGATTTTGATCCTGATATTAAGAATGATATAACAAAGGTTCCGATTAAGAACAAAAAGGTTGCACTTACAGGGCTTTCTCTTGGTGGAATTATTATGCTTCCAGTGAGAAAAGAAAGAAATTCTAAGAAAAGCAGACAGGATGAAATTGCAAGAAAGAATCTAATTCAGGCTGCAAAGAATGGAGATGAGGATGCAATTGAGAGCCTTACAATTGAAGATATTGATACATACAATGAACTTTCTAACCGTGTCATGAAGGAAGATATATTTACTATAGTAGACTCAACATTTATGCCATGCGGTGTAGAATGTGACCAGTATTCCGTCATAGGAGAGATTCTTGAACTGCGTGAAGAGGAGAATATATACACTGGTGAGAAGATATATATTATGGTTCTTGAATGTAACAGTCTTATTATAACTACAGCAGTTAATAAGGAACATCTGCTTGGAGAACCAGCCGTAGGCCGCAGATTCAAAGGACAGATATGGCTTCAGGGAAATGTAAGATTTACTGACTGATATTGTTGTTAAATATATGCTTTCATAATAAATTGTATTTAATATAGAAATTTACATTTTTTTACAAATGTGGTATTATAATACAAGGCATGTAAGAAATCGGAAATGTCAACTAAATATTATTAATTATCAACGAGGAGGGAAAGCTATGAAGTTTTTCAGAAAATTAGGCTTTCAGCTTGTTTTATTTTTTATTGTTGCCATTACAATTCCTATTGTAATGCTTATGGTAAGTTCAATTACAACAACTTCGTCTTCAATGGAAAATAATGTGAAGGTAACAAGTGAGCAGACTTTGAATGAAGCACAGAAACAGTTTACTACATATCTTAAGACTCTGTCGCAGCCGGTAGACCTGCTTACAAGAAAGAATGAAGTAAAGCATCTTGAGGATCAGGGAACATTAAGTGATAATGTTAAGGCAGTAAGAGATTCTCTTATTGCATCAGTTAAGGTTACTAATGGTGCAGAAAGAGCGTTCTTTGCTACTAATACTAATCTTGAGATTACAGGTTGGGGAGAATATAACCCAGAGACTGGTAAGACACTTAGTAAGGGTGGTCTTGAGAATGGTGTAGACAGAACTAAGGAAGTATGGTACACAGATTGTAAAGGTCTTAAGGCAAGAAACAGCATTTATGCTTATTTTTCAAAGCCATATTACAGCAAGGATTTTGATAAGACAATAATTACTGTTTCACAGGAAATTAAGCATTCAGACGGAACGAATTATGGTACTGTGGGTATGCATATTGATTTTTCATAATCAGATGTAACATCAGACATCACAAAGACCTCCTTTCCTATACATAGTGGACATGCTTTTTGCTGACCAGCAGATTGATGCAGGTGATGGTCAGCACGATGGCAAACAGGATAATGGCCGCCGCCGACGCAAAGGACGGGTAGCCGCCGGAGTCGCCGTACAGCATATCGTAGATGTAGCCCACCATGGTGTTCATCCGGGCGGCGTTCAGGTCGGTGCCGAACAGGGCCACCGCGTCGCTGTACGCCTTGAACGCACCGATGAAGCCGGTGACCACCAGATAGAAGATCATGGGAGAGATCATGGGCAGGGTGATACGGGTGAAGATGCGCCGGCGGGAGGTGCCGTCGATGCGGGCGGCGTTGTAGTAGTCCTGCTTCACCGACGCCAGCGCGCTGGTGAGGATCAGGATCTTGAAGGGCAGCACCACCCACACGGTGTAGAAGCACAGCACAAACATCTTCGCCCAATACGGCCCGTCGATAAAGTCCACGCCGGGACTGCCGAACCAGTGGAGCATCACGTTTACCAGACCGTCGGTATAGGCGGTTTTTTTGAACAGGATCATAAACACCAGACCTACCGCCAGCGTGTTGGTGACGTAGGGCAGGAAATACACCGTCTGGAACAGACCCCGCAGCTTTTCGATGGAGCTGAGCCCCAGCGAGATCAGCAGGGCAAGGCCGGTGGATACCGGTACGGTGATGATAACGAGGATGAAGGTGTTTTTCAGCGCCTGCAAAAAGTAGGGGTCACGCAGGACGTAGCGGTAGTTAAACAGACCCACGCCGGAAAACGTCTGGGACGCGGAGTTGTACCCCTCCTCAAAGGAGTACACGAACACGTCCACCAGCGGGTAGACCATGAACACGCCCAGAAAGGCGATGGCGGGCAGCAGGTACAGCCAGCCCTTGGCATTTCGTTTGTCCATGGCGTCACCTCAGGGTGCAGTCCAGCCGCGTCTGCTCCTCCCGATGGAATAGGAACACCTTGTGGGGCTTCAGGGCAAAGCACACCGTTTCCCGGGTGGTATCTACGCGGCTGTCGGCGTTGATGATGGCGCGGATGGCCGCGTTTTCACAGTCCGGGTGGGTGCATACCACGCTGATGTCCCGTCCCATGACCTCCACGCGGTCCAGCTTGCAGCACAGGGGGCCGTCCTCCGCGAGGATAAAGCCCTCCGGCCGGATGGCGGCATATACCGGCTGATCGGCCGCACCGTCCACATCCAGTACTGCCACGCCGCCTATGTACAGCCTGCCGCCCTCGATGCGCCCGTCAAAGACGTGAATGGGCGGCGTACCCAGAAATTTGGCGACGAACAGGTTCACCGGGTTATCGTAGACCTCCTGCGGCCTGCCAATCTGCTGCACCACGCCGTCCTTCATCACCACGATCTCGTCGGAGATGCTCATGGCCTCCTCCTGGTCGTGGGTGACGAACACGGTGGTCACGTTGGTCTGCCGCTGGATGCGGCGGATCTCCTCCCGTGTCTGAAGGCGCAGCCGTGCATCCAGATTGGACAGCGGCTCGTCCAGCAGCAGTACCCGGGGGCGTTTTACCAGTGCGCGGGCGATGGCCACACGCTGCTGCTGACCGCCGGACAGCTCGCTGGGCTTGCGGTCCATCAGACCCTCCAGCTGCACCAGCTTTGCCGCCTCCAGCGTCCGCTCCGCCATCTCCGCCTTGGTCAGCTTCTCCGCGCCCCGCAGGTTCTCCAGCGGGAACATGATGTTCTGCCGCACCGTCAGGTGGGGGTACAGCGCGTAGTTCTGGAACACCAGCCCCACGCCGCGATTCTCCGGCGGCAGATGGGTCACATCGTCCTCGCCGAAGAAGATCTGTCCCTCCGACGGCTCCAGCAGGCCGCTGATGAGATTCAGCGCCGTGCTCTTGCCGCAGCCGGAGGGGCCCAGCAGACCGATGAGCTTCCCGTCGGGGATCTCAAAGGTGAAGTCATGGACGGCGATGACGTCGCCGCCCGCTTTTTTGTTGCGGTTGGGGAATCTCTTGGTCAGATGTTGCAGCACGACCTTCATGGCAGTTTCTCCTTGCCTGTATTTGACAGCCCTCCTCCTTGCGGGAGGAAAGGGCTGTCTGTGATGTCCGCACCATTGTACCACACTCTGCGGCGTAAATCTCCTGTTTTCGCAAAAGTTTCCGGAAATTTTTCCACCCTCCCGTCAGGCGCCCGCCGCGCCGCCGGCACATAGAATGAGGTGAGCCGTTTCCGGCTCACCGATATCACCGTTTCAAAGGAGGAATTTCTCTTGTATATGGAGAGAACTGCCGCTGCTGCGGCGGCAGCACAGGACGGCGCGGCGCGGGAGATGACGGCCCGCAGCGACGCGGTCTGCCGCGAGATGGACGGACGCCTGCCGAAGGGCTGCGGCAACATGGCGTTTCCCTATATCGCCATGCAGCGCGAGGATGCCCCGCGCTACGAGGACAAGGAGGCGCTGCTGCAAGGCACGCTGTTCCCCGGTCTGGATCTGCCGTTCCGCAAGGAGCTGCGCTCCCGGTTTCCCAAGGTAAACGAGGCGCTGCTGGAGCTGATGGCGCTGGACTTCGCCATTGACGAGCTGGGGCTGTACCTGACCACCCATCCCAACGACAAACAGGCGCAGGAGCTGTACTGGGGCTACATCCGGCTGGGCCGGGAGGGGCGTGCGCGGTACGAAGAGTCCAACGG
>OGMC01000355.1_pt1 | contig 14526 bp, 18 predicted proteins | sample 1573011 | NCBI WGS metagenome assembly OGMC01 (sample SAMEA2581888, study PRJEB24529) | metagenome | biome: Human gut stool | place: China | collected 2011
AATCTGATTTTCCGTGACCTTCTCCGTGTACGGATTTGCACGCAGAAGCTCCTGTACCGCCGCGCTGAATTTTTTCCTTGTTCCCATAGCCGTCTCCTTTTTCCTGCCTTCAGTATACCATAGTTCATGCCGCTATGGGTCATTTCCTTGTCCACTTCCTGGGGTATAGTTTAAATTCGGAGCGGAAAGCGCCGGAAGATAAATTTTGCCGCCTGCCGGAGCAGTTCTGGCAGGCGGCGTGCGCTTTTCTGTTCATTTTTTCCGTTATCCGACACTCGCCATGAAGCCGCTGATCTTCTGCGCGGCTTCTTTTTTCATGCCTGCTGTGACGTGTGTGTAAACGTCCAGCGAGAATTCCGCCGAGGCGTGACCGAGGATCTCCACGACCGTTTTCGGGTCAATGCCGCTCTGGATTGCCAGCGTCGAGAATGTGTGTCTGAGGTCATGGAAGCGGACGTGTTCTTCGATTCCCGCCTTTTCCAGCAGCTTCTTGTGAATCCGACCAACGCAATCCGGGCCATACATCCCGCCGGTCTTGGGTGACGGGAACATATATGGGCTGAACGGGTGATTCTTTCGATCTTCGACCAGCAGTCGAATTGCTTCGTCGCTGAGATAAATCTCTCGGACGGAGTTTTCTGTTTTCGGCTCCGTCACGACCAATTCTCCCTTGCCGCACGACACAGATTTTGATACAGTCAGCGTCTTCGTCTGCAAGTTCAGATCGCTCCACAGCAGCGCCACCAGTTCCCCGCGCCGCAGTCCTGTGCTGAGTTCTAGATAGAACATCGGCAGGACGCCCCATTCCTCCGCCGCTTTCAGGTAATCTCGAATTTTATCCGGCGGGATGATCTGCATTTTCTTCTTTTCTTTTTTGGGCAGGCGGCAGCCGTTCGCGGGATTGTACGGAATCAGCCGCTCGGTGACTGCCTGCTCCAAGCATTGCCGCAGCATCGTATGCAGCCCGCGAATCGTCTTATTGCTGAGACTCAGATCGTCCATTTTTTCGTACCGCTGCACTCTGCCGTGCGCCTTCGTCTCATTGTAGAATTTCTGGATTTGCAGCGTCGTGAGCGCCGTCAGTTTGATGTCCCCGATGCGCGGCACGATATGCTGGTCGATATAGTTCTTGTAATATGCCGCCGTGGATGCGCGGACGGATGGCTTTGCGTAGTTCTCGTACCAGAGCTGCGCCCACTCGCCCACCGTGTAGTCGCGTCGCTTCGTGATGTCGATCTTTTCGAGTTCTTCCATCGCCTTTTGCAGCTTCTCTTTGCATTCGCGCTGCGTCCGCGCGAGGATGCTCTTTGCGATTGGTTTCCCTGTCTCCGGGTCAACGCCCGCCGTGTAGCGCCCCTCCCAGCGTCTGTCCTTCCGCTTGCGGATGTTGCCTTCTCCATTTGCCCGTTTTTTCGCCATCTGTGTTCCCCTTTCCGTTTTGGTAACACAAACAACTACCACAGAAGAGAGAGAAAGTCTAGCAAATTTTTGAAAATTTCAGACATTTTTCAGAGACTTACGTTTCAGTAAAAAAGCCTATTCTTTGTTTACTGCGGCGCAGTTTTTGCGCCGCTAAATCCCCCAGAAGTAGCTCTGACTGCGCTCTTGGAAATAGTTATGTAAACTCATATCCTCATTTGTATTACACGCCCAAGACATTCAGGATTTACAGATTTTGTTCATAGCCCTGTGCCTGCTCATGGTCGTCCTGCTTATGTCCCATTGCCAGCCGCTTTTGCATCAGCTTTTTGCGGCGCTTGGAGTCGATGCGGATGCCCATTGGATTGCTGGGCGGCGCGGCGTTGTCGCGGAAAATTCTCCCCATTTGGTGAAACAATCTGACAGTCGAATTCAGAAGATACTCAGACGGAAGCCGCACAGAATGAGAGGTTGAGGACGAAGTATTTTCATCTGCAAGCGTCGGATTTGCAGAAGCTTCCGTAGAAGTTTTCTCCGTAGAAGGTTCTTCATCCTGCGAAGATTTCTGTTCCATCTGCTGCCGCAAACGCTCCGCTTCCTGGATAATGGCATTCTTAATGGCACGGAACTCTTTTTGCTGGGTCAGCGGATTGTGATGTCTGGGTTTGCTCTTATAGTAGCCCTCCAGCGTATCGCGCAGGTCATTCCAGACGGCATAATACGCAGCAACCTCAGGCAGCTTTTCCAGCTCATCCACGATTTCATTGACCTTACCTCAAAGCGACCGAACGAAAGTCGATGACAGAGCGGGTGGTTTCCTCCAACTCCATGCAGATGAGCCACGAGGTCTATCGCAGACCGGATGGTCGGGAGAAACTCTGCGAGGCATACACCTTTGACAGCCTGGGAGCTTTTCTGTATTTCGATTTCTTCCGGGGACTGAGTCAGAGCTACCTCCCCAAGCGCTGCGACAACTGCGGAATGTACTTTTTGCTGGAGGGCGGCAAGTACAGTAACTACTGTGAGCGCACACTGAAGGATGACCCGGACAAGACCTGCCGGGATGTGGGTGCCAGAAAAAAGTACGACGATAAGTGCAAGAGCGACCCGATATGGCTGGCCTACAACCGGGCCTACAAGGCGCACTATGCCCGCTATATGAAAAAGGAAATGGCCGTTCCCGAATTTGAGGAATGGTCACGTCAGGCAGTCGAATGGAGAACACAGGCAGAGAAAGGAAAACTGGAATACTCCGAATACGAACGCCTGCTGAAAAATAAATGTGCCGGGGATCAAGCGCACATGAACTTGATCCCCGGCTTTATCTTTGATTAGGCATCGCAGCAGGTGTGTTAAGGATTCACACGGAGTAAGTGATCTGTCACCATTGATATCGTTACTTTGTGCGCATCATTGAAATGCCTTACGCGCATATCTTGCACCCAACTATGTTGAAAACCGCAGAGATACAGGTATAATATAATCAAAAGCAAATCGTGATATGGGGTGTTGGACATGGAACTCAGAGTCCTGAAGTATTTTCTGATGGTAGCAAGAGAAGAAAACATAACCAAAGCAGCACAGCTCCTGCATGTGACGCAGCCTACCCTCTCCAGACAGCTCATGCAGCTGGAGGAAGAATTGGGAGTGCAGCTATTTCACCGTGGAAAACACAATGTCACTCTGACCGAGGACGGGATGCTGCTGCGCAGACGGGCGCAGGAGCTGGTTTCTCTATCCGAAAAAACGAAGATGGAACTGCAGCACAAGGAGGAAATGCCCACCGGTGAAATTGCCATCGGCTGCGGAGAGACGAAGAGCATGGCGGCACTCTCCGAGAAGATGGTTTCTTTCCGTCAAAAGTATCCGTTGGTCCAGTTCAGCATTTACAGCGCTATTGCAGATGACATCAAGGAACGCCTTGAAAAAGGGCTGCTGGATATGGGGCTGCTGGTGGAGCCTGTGGATATTTCCAAGTACGAATTTATCCGTCTGCCGCTAAAAGAACAGTGGGGCGTATTGGTGCGAGCCGATTCGCAGCTGGCGGAGAAAGAATTTGTCACGCCGGAGGATTTGCGTGGCGTTCCGCTGCTCATGGTGCGCCGAGAGCTGGTAAAAAACGAACTGGCGAATTGGTTTGGTGATTCCTTTGACCAGTTGGAAATCGCGGCAACATACAACCTGATCGTGAATGCGGCGTTCATGGTGGAGCAGGGGCTGGGCGTTGCTTTGTGCTTTGATCTGGGAGCCGTTTTTGAGAATCTTTGCTTTGTTCCGCTTACTCCCCGGATGGAAACAGGCTCCGTGCTGGTCTGGAAAAAGAACCAGATGCTTTCAGCGGCGAACGCGCTGTTTATCCAATATATTAGAAATACGATTTAAGCATTTCTCGAAATAGAATATAAGCATTAGACATTTCTTAGGCTTAGCGATACGATATAGGTGTTCGAAAGGACACCTATATTTTTTGTGTGAAAGTGAAGGAGAAACCATGACGAAGCAGGAAGCGAGTGAGCGCTACAACATCCCAATCTGGCTTCTGGACGAATATGAAAGCTGGGGGCTTTGCCAGGAAGTCAAAAAAGTGATGGGGTCCTGGCAGTACGATGACAGCGATCTGGAGCGCCTCAGCATGATTATGACGCTGCACGATGTGGGATTTACGGGAAGCGAGATCGAGACCTATATGCGTCTGCTCCAAGAGGGAGATCGCACAAAGGAGCTGCGAATGCAAATGCTCACGCAAAAACGGGAGCATGCGTTGGACGAGATCCACTTCAAGGAAGCACAGCTCGCAAGGCTGGACTACCTGCGACACAGTATTAACAGCAAGAAAAAGCTTTTACCGGAGGTATTCCCATGAAAAAACGAATTTCTATGATTATGGTTATCTGTCTGTTGCTCTCCCTGACAGCCTGCGGCGTGGACAGCGGAACGAACAGCAATACGGAACCATCTGCAACCCAATCCCAGACCGAAACGCCGCCCTCCGAACCTGCGGCAGAACCGACAGAAGAAGCCGCTAAAATGCTGGTTGTGTATTTCTCCGCCACCGGCAATACAAAAGCCGTTGCGGAAGAAATCACTCGGCTGACAGGAGCGGATCTGTACGAGATCGTCCCGGCAGTTCCCTACACCGACGAAGACTTGAATTACAACAACAATGAATGCCGTGCCAATCAGGAGATGAATAATGCCTCTGCCCGTCCTGCCATTGGCAGTGAAGCCATCGATGTTTCCTCCTACGACACCGTGTTTATCGGCTATCCTATCTGGTGGGGAACGATGCCGCGAATCATCAATACTTTCCTGGACACGTATGATCTCTCCGGAAAGACAGTGCTTCCTTTCTGCACATCCGGCAGCAGCGGTATTACCCAGTCTGTAACGGATATCCGGGCTGCGGAGCCGGATGCCGATGTGCGGGATGGCCTGCGTGCAAGCGGTGCCAATGACAGCGGCATTGAAAGCTGGATCGCGGATAACGGAATTTCTGAATAAGGCGATGCAATATCAAAATAACAGGAGGATTTCAAAATGAAGAAGAATATCGGCGCTAAACTGGCCCTGTATCCCACCCCGCTGGTGGTGGTCGGCACCATGGTAAACGGGAAGCCCAACTGGACTCTGGTGGGGCATCTGGGCATCATCGGTCATGACCGGGTGATGGTGAGCATGAGCGGCAGCCATTATTCCAATCAGGGCATCCGTGCGATGAAGACCCTGTCCATCAATATCGTGGATGAAGCCATGCTCAAAGAGGCTGATTATGCGGGGTGCGTCAGCGGGGCAAAAGAGGATAAATCCAAGCTGTTTGCCCATCACATCGCAGATGGCGGCGTACCGATCATTGACGCTGCCCCTGTTTCCATGGCCTGCACGGTTGAGGATGTCTACAAAACGGAAGGCTTTGAGAGCTTCATCTGCAAGATCGCAGCCACCTATGCGGAGGAAACCGTGCTGTATGACAGTGGCAGACTGGATTACAGCGTTCTCAAGCCGGTGCTGTTCGAGATGCCCACTTATCAGTATCTGAAAACCGGCGAAGTGTTGGGCAAGTGCATGAGCATGGGAGGGAAGGAAGCATGAAAACAATGGATCAAAAAGAATTCGCCCGTGAAAATGTGTTTGGTCTGGGAGCAGAGAACACGGCCTATGCCAAGTATTTCATCGGGCAGTCGTATCTGAACCCGCTGACAAATCCGGAAAGCGGCCTTTTCCTGGCAAATGTCACCTTTGAGCCGGGTTGCCGGAACAACTGGCATATCCACCACGCAAAAAAAGGCGGCGGGCAGATGCTGATCTGCACCGCCGGTGAGGGCTGGTATCAGGAGGAAGGCAAAGCGCCGGTGTCTCTGACTGCCGGCACGGTCATTACCATTCCGCCCGAAGTCAAGCACTGGCATGGAGCGAAGAAAGATAGCTGGTTTTCCCATATTGCCGTCGAGGTTCCCGGCGAGGATACCTCCAACGAGTGGTGCGAGCCGGTGACAGAGAAAGAATACTGTGAATTGGAGGAAAGATGAAATGAGCAAGAAACTGGTAGCCTACTTTTCCGCCAGCGGCACGACAAAAAAGGCCGCTGAGCGTTTGGCAAAGGCCACGGGCGCTGACCTGTTCGAGATCAAGCCCAAAGTCCCGTACAGCAGCGCCGACCTGAACTGGATGGACAAAAAGAGCCGCAGCAGTGTGGAGATGAGTGACCCGTCCTCCCGCCCGGAGATTGCCGAGAAGATTCCCAATCTGGCGGACTACGACACGGTGTTCCTTGGCTTCCCCATCTGGTGGTATGTTGCGCCCCGTATTATCAACACCTTTGTGGAGAGCTATGACTTTACCGGAAAGACTCTGGTGCCCTTTGCCACCTCCGGCGGCAGCGGCATGGGAAGAACGGTGGATGAATTGCGAAAACTCTGCCCGAATGCGAATTGGATAGCCGGTAAAATGGTGAACGGCATATCCGACAAAGCACTTGCGGACTGGGCAAACACGCTTTAAGGAGGGTGCCCCATGGAACTGCAAAAGACTGACCCGGAATTTATGGAGCGCTTCCGGCACTTCGCCTTTGATGAGGTGGTGAAGGAAGAAAACCAGCAGCTTGATGCGCCTACGCGCTATCTGGCAATTCTCGCCGCTTTGATCGGATGCGGCGGCGTGGATGCCTTCCAAGAAATGCTGCCCGCCGCGCTGAAAAACGGTGTTACGCCGGTGCTGGTCAAGGAGACCGTTTATCAGGCTGCGGATTACCTCGGCTACGGACGGATGCTTCCCTTTTTGAACGCGACCAATGAAACCTTTACGCAGATGGAGATTGCGTTGCCCCTGCCCGGTCAGGCTACCACGACTATGAATGACCGACTGGAAAAGGGTGTGGAGGCCCAGACCGCGATCTTCGGAGAACACATGAAAGAGGCGTGGAAGAAGGGCCACATCAACCGCTGGCTGGCCGCTAACTGCTTCGGAGATTTTTACACCCGCACCGGTCTTGACCTCCCGCAGCGGGAGATGATCACCTTCTGTTTCCTCATGGCCCAGGGCGGCTGTGAACCGCAGCTCATCGCCCACGCCAAAGGGAATATGAACCTGGGCAACGACAAGGATTTCCTTGTCCGGGTAGTGTCCCAGTGCCTGCCCTACATCGGTTATCCCCGCAGTCTGAACGCTGTAAGCGTTTTAGACAAGTGCTGAAATATAAATGGAGGAACGATTATGAACAGGACCACTCTGAACAATAACATTCAAATGCCTATGCTCGGCTTCGGAACATTTCTGATGGGCGGCTCCGAATGTGAGAAAAGCGTTCTGGCTGCCATCCGAAGCGGCTACCGCATGATCGATACGGCGGAGGCATACGGGAATGAGGAGGCCGTTGGAAATGCAATCGTGAAAAGCGATGTTCCCCGCGAGGAATTGTTTCTCGTGACGAAAGTGAACTTCCGTTCTTATGAAAATACCCGTGAAACCGTGGAAGCATCCCTGAACAAACTGAAAACCAGCTATCTCGACCTTGTCTTGCTGCACTGGCCCTTTGGCAATTACTATGCGGCATGGCGTGAGCTGGAAAAGATGTACCACGAAGGAAAAATCCGGGCGATCGGCGTTTCCAACTTTGATCCGGGCCGTCTGATCGACCTGATTGAATTCAATGAGGTGGTACCCGCTGTCAACCAGATTGAAACCCATCTGCTCTGCCAGCGTCGTGCCGAACATGAATGGTTGGAAAAATATCATGTTCAGCATATGGCTTACGCTCCGCTGGGTCAGGGGAGAAAGAATGAAATGTTCGAAAATCCCGATTTGGTGGAGATTGCAAAAACACATGGTAAAACCGCGGCTCAGATCGCACTGCGGTATCTCATGCAGAGCGGTGTGATCGTCATTCCGAAATCAGTCCATACCGAACGCATCAAAGAAAACTTTGAACTGTTTGATTTTGCGCTCACGGCAGGCGAAATGGAGCGCCTTGCTAACATGGACACGGCTACACCTATGATTGGAAATCCTGAAAACCCGGCAATGGTAGAAGCTGCAATGAAATGGTAACAGAAGGAGAAAATTTGAAGGAGTTTTTACAATGGAATATACAACTTTAGGAAATACGGATATTCAAATCTCCAAGCTGTGTGTCGGCTGTATGAGCTTCGGCAAGGCAGGAACCATGCACGACTGGACGCTGGATGAAACAGAAACAGAGAAAGTGGTCAAACACGCACTTTCTCTGGGCATCAACTTTTTTGACACCGCCAACGGCTACTCTGCCGGAACCAGCGAAGAATATCTGGGGCGGGCATTGAAAAAGAACATCGCCCGGGACAAGGTGGTCATTGCCTCCAAGGTCTATTTCAATCCCGGCAGGCTGTCCGCCGGGGCAATTCACCGGGAGATCGACGGGACTTTGAAGCGGCTGGGAACGGATTATCTCGATCTGTATATCATCCACCGCTTTGACTATGACACGCCCATCGAAGAAACCATGGAGGCTCTGAACGATCTGGTGAAGGCCGGCAAGGTGCGGGCGCTGGGTGCCTCTGCCATGTACGGTTACCAGTTTTACAATATGCAGCTTGCCGCCCGTGACCACGGCTGGGCGCAGTTTCAGGCCATGGAGAACCACTACAACCTGCTCTACCGGGAGGACGAGCGGGAATTGATTCCCATTTGTAAGCAAATGGGCGTCTCCCTCATGCCCTACAGCCCGTTGGCGGCGGGACATCTGACCCGCCCCCAGTGGAACACAGATACCCTGCGCAGCCAAACCGACCGGGTGGCTATGGGTAAGTATGACCGCACTGAGGAGCAGGATATGCAGATCGTCCTGCGGGTACAGGAACTGGCGGAGCGGTACGGCGTGAAGATGCAGCAGATCGCGCTGGCATGGCATTGGGCAAAGGGCGTCGCTTCTCCTATCATCGGCGCAACTAAGGCACGGTATCTGGATGATGCTGTGGGCGCATTGGCAGTAAAGCTGACGGCGGAGGATATCGCCTATCTGGAGGAACCCTACCTACCTCACTGCGTTGTGGGAGCCATTGACCGGAATCCTGCGGATGGGGTTATGCTGCTGGATGAGAAAAAGTGATTTCAATACAGTTCTATCCCGAATCTGACAAACAGCCGCAGCCTTATCTTTGATTATGGCATAGCAAGCCGTGCCATGGCATTGCGCAGAAAGCTTTCAACTTCGCTTGCGTCAAGAGTGACATCAGGCTACGGATAGCATTTGAGCCTCGTTGGAGAAATTCCAGCGAGGCTCTGTTTTGACCACATAAACAGCCACAGACGGCACCGGGATACATGGAAAACATATGGTCAAAGAGGTTTAGAAATAAAATGAAATCGAGCAAAAACCGCTAAAAAGGACTAAAATTGATAAGAAAAATGGTTTCACATCTCTTTGTTTACAGCAGCGCAGATTTTGCGCTCCGGTGTTAAAATATAAAAGCGCTCAAATATTGCAGTTGGAAACACACGCAAGGACCTGTTATAATTTTTATAAAATATCTTTTGTATCTTTCATCCCTTTGGGTACTCTCGTTCGTTATACTGACAGAAAAGGCGGTGAGGCAGTGGAATATAGCAACCACGAACTGGTGCGCGGGATCAAAAGCGGAGATAAGAGCGCACTGGAGCTTTTGGTTCGCCGATGGTATCCGCGAATTTACGGATATGTTTTCAAATTGACCGGGCATGAGCAGGACGCTTATGACTTGACGCAGGATGTTTTTATCGCAATGATGCAGAGCATCGGCAGCTATACGCCGTGGAGGAAATTTGACAGCTGGCTGTTTACGATCGCGCATAACAAGTGCATGGACTACTTTCGCTTTCGACAGAAAATCGTTCAGGCGGAAGACACCATGTTCGACCGACCCGATCCGGCTGCCTCGCTCGAAGATATGGCAGCGGTCTCCGTGTCCGTAAAAGCCGCGCTGGAGAAGCTGCCTGCCGCACAGCGGGAGGCAGTAATCTTACATTATTTCCACCAATTTACCGCAAGCGAGATCGCGCGAATGACGAACACACCGCTGCCGACGGTCAAATCACGGCTTCGTGCCGCCAGAAATACACTCTCAGATAAACTGCGGGAGGACTTCGAATGAACGATCGAATGGAACAGGAAATCCGCCGCACTATTTTGCGGCTGCAAGCGTCCATGCCGGAGCCGAGGAACCGGCAGACGCCGGTCTTCACGCTGCTGCGGATCGCCGCAGGTGAAATAAACGCGGGCCTGCTGCTTGGGCTTTTCGCGGGTGCATTGATTTTCGGTCTGCTCAGCGTCAGGGCTTTGTCCATGCCGATGCTGACGATTTTCTGTACCGCACCCATGCCGATGCTCCTGCTGTTTCATCGGTACGTGCTCGCCTGCAGCGAGCGTATGCGCGAATTGGAAGCTACATTTCCGTATTCCTATCCGGAAATGTTAGCTGCGCGGTCCGTCGTGATCTCATGCTGCATGTTCGGTGCGCTGCTGCTGCTTTCCGTGACGCTGCACGTTTCTGCGGGGGAGGATCTTCTGCGGCTGGCGCTCTGCGGCGCGGTACCGGGCATCTATTTATGTACGCTGCTGCTGTTTCTGTCTGCCAGACTCCGTAATCCAGAAGGGCTATCCCTGCTTGCGCTCGTCTTCTGGGCGGCGCTCTGCTTCCTCGTGACGGTGCTTCCGTTTGACCGGCTTTTGCAGCTCTGCTCCACCGCCGCCTACGCAGCTCTGGCGGTCATCGGACTGATTTTATACGGCATACTTGTGTACAACGTTCAACGAAGGAGGGAGCATTATGACATGGCTTATATCGGATGAAGCCAGAAAGCACCGGGCGTTCCGTGAGGTCTGGGTCGCGTATCTCCTCGGCGGGTTGTATCTGCTGCTGGGGCTATACACAGACATTTCGGAACAGAATTACAGCGCGCTCTATGATGCACAGCAAAACTGGAATTTTGTTCAGCAGAATATCTATTCCCATGGCGCGACGCTGACGGCCTTTCTGCTTGCGGTCGGATTGCCGCGGCTGGTCTGCTGCGAAAAGGAGTACCGGACGGACAATCTTGTCGGGACGGCAGCACTTGGCCGCCGGTACACATGGAGAGCGAAAACGGCGTTTACAGTCCTCTATTGCGTGGCCGTTGTTTTCATCATCGGCGCAGCCAGTCTGCTGGTAAACGGCGGCGCGTTCGGGTTCGAAGGCGCCCTCTCCCCTGTTGCCAGATGCGTATATTTTGCGGATACGGCGCTGCCGCCGATGTCCAATCTTGCGTACTGTGCGCTCCAGTATGGCTTTCTGCTTCTGGGCGCGTTATACTTCGCCGGGTTTATCCTGATCGTCGCTGCGCTGACGCGGCGGACGGCGCTCAGTCTGTTCCTCTGCGGCGGAAGCTATCTGCTGTTTTTCGCGTATTCCGCTGTCGGGTTTCAGCTGCCGGAGTTCCTTCGCGTGCCGCTCGACGCGCTCTATCGGTTCGGCTTCGGTGGGTATCTGCTGCAGGAGAGCTATTCGTGGGTCTTTCCATATTTATGGTCGGACGTATGGAAACCGGTCCTGCTGGGGATTGGCATGATCCTTCTGGAGTTTTTCCTCTTTTGGAGGATCTGGCGGAGGAAAATGAAAGCATGAAAGATGATTTGATCCGCTGTTTCCGGAATCCACTCTACTGGCTCGTTTTGGGTGCTGGGCTATCCGTTCGGGCCGTCCTCGCCTATTTTGATTTCCAGACCCGCAGCAATGCGTTCTGGTCGCTATCCGCAGAATTCTGGAATAAGATAGGCTCCGTAACACTCGGTTTTCTGGTTCTGCTCGTTCTGATCCGTCTGTTTTCTGCGGATCGTGAAACAGGAGTCTTTCCCGTCATCAACAGCACCGCCTATGGTCGAATCACGCTGTTCCGGAACCGGTTGATTGCCGGGAGCATTGCCGCTTCGGCTGGTGCTGTGCTGTTAGCAGCCGGAAATCATGCGCTGTCAATTCTCATTTCCGGCAGGCTTCCCCAACCGGATGGTTGGAATCACGCATGGTTCCGCAGCACGGCGATCGTTCTCATCGGAACCATTGGATTTTTCCTCTTTGCAGCATTTGTATGTGACAGTCTGAAGAATCAGCCAGCGGCCATGTGCATCTGCGGAGTTCCGTTTGCGTTCAGCTATTTTATCAATGTCGCTGTGCTGAAAAAGTTTGAATTCTTCTGGTTTGTCCGGTATGGATTTTTTGCAGAATGGATGCGCGGACGGAGAATCGGTGTGACCCCCGGAGTCTGGGGTGTCTGGTACGCGCTGTTATTGGGTGGGTTACTATTGGCCGCCATCCATCAAAGAAAGGAGCGCAAGGAATTATGAAGCTTTCCTTCGAACATATCAGCAAGCTCTACGGCGATACAGCCGCGCTGCAGCAGATCGACCTGACCCTCGGGTCAGGCGTCTATGGCTTGCTCGGTCCAAACGGAGCCGGGAAAACGACGCTGATGCGGATCATGACGGATCTGCTCGCCCCATCGACCGGACGTGTCTTGCTGGATGGGCAGGACATTGCGGTCATGGGTGCTGCGTTCCGGAAAAAGCTCGGCTATCTGCCGCAGGATTTCGGCGTTTATCCGAATTTCACAGCGGAGCAGTTTCTGCTCTATATCGCAAGGCTAAAGGGCTTGTCAAAATTTGAGGCCAAGCGGCAAACGGATGATCTTCTGCGAATGGTCGGTCTGGAGGACAAAAAGCAGAAAAAGCTGAAAGGTTTTTCCGGCGGACAGCGGCAGCGTGTGGGAATCGCACAGGCACTGCTTGGAGACCCCGAAATTCTGGTGCTGGACGAGCCGACGGCGGGACTTGACCCGGAAGAACGGATCCGGTTCCGCGGAATCATCAGTGATCTTTCCCAGCAAAAGCTCGTTTTGCTGTCGACGCATATTGTATCGGATCTCGAAGCAGTCGCAAACGAAATCATTCTGCTCCGAAAAGGTGTTGTCCTCGAAATGCAAAAGCCTGCTTCGCTGCTGGAGCAGCTGAACGGGCAAGTTTGGCTCGTTACAGTTCCTGCTGCGGACGAAGCGTCACTCACAAAGCAATATGTCTGCAGCAATGTCATGCACACAGACGGAAAAAGTGTGATCCGCCTGCTCAGCGAAAGCGCCCCTCGACCCGACGCAGTACCAACAGCACCCAATATGGAGGATCTGTATCTATATTATTTCGGTAGATGATCGTCCGGCTGATTCTGGCTGGATCTCGGGTGCAGTAAAGTGCAGACTTTTTAGAAGGCAGCGTGCAAGGTTTTCGCCTTGCACGCTGCTTTTCTCCGTAAACTTAGAGCTGTTTCGCCTGCCGAAGCACTTCCGGAAACGAGATCTGGCCATTCGTCCGCAGCACTTCCTGATAGCTCATGCCGCGCATCTTCTGGTATGTTGCCGCGTCAATATCCATATCTGATGCAATGATATGATTGCAAATATTCTGCTCGACCGCCTGCTTCAAAAGCAGTTTGCCGATTCGATCTCCGAACATACTGAGAATGGCTTCGAGCGTTTCACCAAGGATCTTTGGCAGAAAGTCTCCGGCATATTCGCTCTGCAAATAGCCGCAGTAGAACAGAATTGCCTTTTCAATGAACTCGTTCTGCGTGCTGCATCCATCTCTTTTGTAGCGTTCCTGCACCCGCTGCCAAACCGTATCTTCCATCCAGACTGTGTGGCGGCTTCGTTCTTCTGTTTTCATGTTCAAAACCTCCAAAAATCATAATAGCGTCAAAATTGTCCTTGATTTTGCTGGCGTTTTGCGACTTTTGGGCAATAATAGCGTCATTCCACTTTTGACAGCCGCAAAAAAGCGCCATTTTTATCCTCCGAAACTGCCCGCACTGCGGGCAGAAGTGGACGTGCTGGCGCAGAAAAGCGCCAGGCTTTTCTCCTGCCTTTCCGCCGCAGCGTCCAAAATCGCTCGGTTTTGCCTTTTCGGGCATCTTGCTTGCGCTTGCCGCAAAGCAGCTTTTCTCTCTGCTGTTCGTTCTGCGCTTGGCGCTTTCCGCAACGCTCCCGCACGGCGGCGCAACGTCCGGTTTTGGGTTTCCGGTGGGTACGCGCCCGGCTGTGCCCGGAAAATCGGACACAGCCGCGACACGCGGCTCACGCTGGTGGACGGGCGGTTTCCTGCTGCGCCAGTTGGAACGCTTCCAAGCGCTTTCGGATGCGTTCCTGCTCACACTCCGCGTCCAATTTTGCAAGTTTCTGCTCGTAAAACTGCTGGATGGAGAACTGAATGGGCAGGAGCGTATACAAAAGGCTCCCGTTTTGCTTGCGACCATCCTGCGTGATAATGCTTGTGTGCTCTGTCTGAATTAGCCCTCGTTCGACCAGCTCCGCAACATATTTTCGCACGGTGTTCGGACTCATATTGACTGCGCTCCCAATCGTTCGGTAGCTTGCATGGCACTGATATGTCGTCCGATCCTCAATGTACATCAGGTAGCTGTAGACCGCCAATGCGCCCGGTGAGAGACCGAGGTTAAAAACCTCATTCGGCAGAGGAAAGTAGTTTTTGATTGGATCACGCGAGGTATAGTATTTATTCTTCATGTGCGCCTCCTGTCTGCCGCTCCACCCATAGACGGAACTGCTCCTTCGGTACGACAA
>OGMC01000361.1_pt1 | contig 14361 bp, 9 predicted proteins | sample 1573011 | NCBI WGS metagenome assembly OGMC01 (sample SAMEA2581888, study PRJEB24529) | metagenome | biome: Human gut stool | place: China | collected 2011
TGCATTAACTCTTATAAAGTTAAGGTCGAACTGTCCTTCTGGTCCAAATACGCTCTCAACTTCATCGCCTTCATCTTTACGGAGAAGACCGTGATCTACGAATACGCATGTAAGCTGCTTTCCAATAGCTCTTGAAAGAAGTTCGGCTGCAACAGATGAATCAACACCACCTGAAAGAGCAAGTAAAACCTTGCCACTGCCAACCTTCTCGCGGATTTCCTTAATTGTATTCTCAACAAATGCATCCATCTTCCATGTTCCGGCACATCCGCATACTCCACGAACAAAGTTGTGAAGCATCTTGGTTCCTTCCTGAGTATGAAGAACCTCTGGGTGGAACTGGATTGCATAAAGATTCTTCTCTGTACACTCTGCTGCTGCAACTGGGCAGTCTGCTGTGTGGGCAACAATCTTGAATCCTGGTGCAATCTGTGAGATGTAATCAAAATGGCTCATCCACACAATAGTTTTCTCTGAGACATCTGAGAATAAAGCGCTGCTCTTATCTACAAATGTTTCTGTCTTTCCATACTCTCTTACTGGTGCCTTCTCAACCTTGCCACCAAGCACATGCTGCATAAGCTGTGCGCCATAGCAAAGACCAAGTACAGGTACACCAAGTTCGAAAAGTTCTTTAGTACATGTTGGCGCGCCATCTTCATAACAGCTGTTAGGACCACCCGTAAGGATAATTCCTTTAGGGTTCATGGCCTTAATCTGCGCCAGGTCTGTCTTGTAAGAATAGATCTCACAATATACATTACATTCACGGACACGGCGCGCAACCAGCTGGTTGTACTGACCACCGAAGTCAATGACAATAACTTTCTCCTGATCCATGATCAATCTCCAATCTTGTGTATTTATATATACATTATAGTTAAACTTGCCACTTATGACAAGCCTTAATTCTCCCCAATTCCTATCTTGCTAATTCTCCTCCATACAAGCCTTATCTATGCATCTTTCTCCCCAATTCTCTTCTTCACATAAGAATCCATCTTCTCTCTGACCATCGCCATCTTTCTGTTGGTCTCCTCATTATCAGAATGAAAATGCATAAGCTTTGCAAGATAGCCCTGTTCCACAGTAATCCGCACGCTCTCATCATACACAAGCTCATAAGCAAGTGATACATGACCAATAACAGTATCAGCCGGTGTGCGTCTTATTGCTTTGAGTATACAGTGTTCCTCATCAAACGCTTCTAACACTTCATCTGTAATATCACTCTTCATCAGTTCTTCAGTCGTAGTGTTATATATTTCTTCAAGTGGAGTATCAATATTAACCTTAAATATATCAACCTTATCAGCGTCACGAAGCACATTGCAGAATGCCTGCTCGCGGCGATTAAGTCCTTGCGGAATTCTATACATATTGTGACACCTTATTGCAAGTTCAAGCATTTCCATGTCCGATTTATTCAATCTGTCATACAGAAATACTCCATCAGAACTATATCGATTCTCTAATGCTCCTGGCTTGTAGCCTGTACATTTGACCATTCCATTAAGAAAAGTACTGATAAGACCATCTTTGAACAACAGGTCTGCACCGAATTTTGCATGATCAACAGAGTCCGCATCTGAAAATGTGTTATAACGCTTTATCTGTTCAAATCTTCCAACATCATGAAGCATTCCGGATAACCATGCCAGCTCAACATCATAGACACACATTCCAGCTGCCTTTGCAATTCTTTCGCACAAAGCTGCAACTCTGTAAGTGTGGTCAATTTTTAATTTAATCTTAGGGTCATCTGCATTATAAGCTGCTGTGTATTCTGCAAATGCTTTCTTAACATGCACTCTGTCAACATACACACGGTTTATCTTGGCATTTTCATAATAACCTTCAACATCAGCAACCTTTCCCTCATTCCATGTGTCTATAATATCAGGCACATCAGATAAAGAATGGCATACAACTGAAGTCAGTCTTCGGATGTCATCGTTAATCTCAATAGTATCAGGTATATGAATTACCTTCATGCCTGCTGCATATCCTGCTTTAATGCCATTAATACTGTCCTCAATGACTACACATTCTGACGGTTCACAGCCGATAAAACCTGCTGCCCTTAAGAATATGTCCGGCTCAGGCTTTCCATGCTCAACCTCATCTCCATATACAACACCAGAAAGATAATCCCATGCTCCTATTCTGTGAAGACTCTTTTCAGCACTTGATTTCTGTGTTGAAGTTGCAACAGCACATTTGAGTCCATTATCCTTAATATAATTAAGCAGCATATGAAGCCCCGGCTTAACCGGAACTTCCTCTGTCTCCCTGATTTTGTAAACATGGTCTGTGCGCATTGTCCGCATTTCCCAGTAATCCTGCTCTCCATGATAATAATCATCAAAAAAGCTCTGACTAAGCTTTGCCGGTGCACCTTTAAAACTGTCGATAAGCCATAATGGCATCTCTACATTTTTCTGGGAAGCTGCCCACAGCCAGCCAAGATTAGACTGATTTTCCGTATCAATCATAACTCCGTCCATATCAAAGATAATCCCTTTTATCATAACTGCCTCCATTCTACTCCCCAAAATATCAAACCGACATCCCTTGCATACACTTCCCAGATATACGTTCATTCACTTCTTAATCTTACTTCTCTTCCAGATACTTCTTAACATACTGTCCGGTATAAGACTTCTTAACCTTAACAATCTCCTCAGGCGTTCCCTTGGCAATAACAGTTCCGCCGCGGTCGCCCCCCTCTGGTCCCATATCTATAATATAATCTGCTGTCTTAATAACATCAAGATTATGTTCAATAACAACTACAGTGTTGCCACCCTCTGCAAGCCTGTGAAGGATATTGACAAGCTTGTGGACATCGGCAAAATGCAGTCCGGTTGTAGGCTCATCAAGAATATATATAGTCTTTCCTGTGCTTCTTCTTGAAAGCTCTGTTGCAAGCTTGATTCTCTGTGCCTCACCACCTGAAAGCTCAGTTGATGGCTGTCCAAGCTTGACGTAAGACAAGCCAACCTCGTTGAGAGTCTCAATCTTTCTTCTTATGCTTGGCACATTTTCAAAGAAATCAACTGCATCCTCAATAGTCATGTCAAGAACATCATATATGCTCTTATCCTTGTATTTTACTTCAAGAGTTTCTCTGTTGTAACGCTTACCCTCACAGACTTCACAAGGTACATACACATCCGGCAGGAAATGCATCTCTATCTTGATAATACCGTCGCCTGAACATGCCTCACATCTTCCACCTTTAACATTAAAGCTGAATCTGCCCTTCGTATATCCTCGCTCCTTGGCATCCTTAGTCGTTGCAAACAGGTCTCTTATCATGTCAAATACACCTGTATAGGTTGCCGGATTAGACCTTGGTGTTCGTCCAATTGGTGACTGATCAATATTAATGACCTTATCAAGCTGCTCTATTCCGTCAATTCCATCATGGTCGCCCGCAATACATCTCGCCCTGTTAAGCGACTTTGCAAGGTGCTTGTAAAGAATCTCATTAACAAGTGAACTCTTGCCTGAGCCTGACACACCTGTTACGCATGTGACAACTCCAAGCGGAATATCTACATCAATATTCTTAAGATTATTCTCCCTTGCGCCTCTTACCTTAATCCAGCCAGCAGGCTTTCTACGCTCTGCCGGTACAGGTATCTTGATTCTTCCTGACAGATATGCACCTGTAAGTGAGTCCTTGCACGCCATAATGTCCGCAGCAGTTCCTGTTGCGACAACTTCTCCACCATTTCTTCCTGCGCCTGGTCCGATATCCACAATATAATCGGCTGCAAACATAGTATCCTCATCATGTTCAACAACAATAACTGAGTTACCAAGATCGCGCAAATGTGTCAGAGTTCCTAGCAGCTTGTCATTATCCCTCTGGTGAAGGCCGATACTTGGCTCATCAAGAATATAAGCAACTCCTACAAGACCTGAACCAATCTGTGTTGCAAGCCTGATTCTCTGTGCTTCACCGCCTGACAGAGTTCCTGTGGCACGCGAAAGTGCCAGATAATCAAGCCCTACATCTACAAGGAACTTAATTCTCGCCTTGATTTCCTTAAGAATCTCTGCACCAATAAACAGCTGTCTCTCTGAAAGCTTCATATTCTCAAGGAATTCCTGAAGCTTTATAATAGACATGTTAGTAATCTCATATATGTTCTTATCTGCAATAGTAACAGCAAGTGAAGACGGTTTAAGTCTCTGTCCGTGACAGGCCGAACAAGGTCTGATTCTCATAAACTCCTCATACTGCTGCTTAGTATTATCAGAATATGTCTCTCTGTATCTTCTCTCCATATTCTTAATAAGACCTTCAAATGCGACATCGTATACACCCTCTCCGCGCTGGCCTTTATATTTAACCTTTACAGAATGTCCCTTAGTACCATTGATAATAATATCCTTAATATCATCAGGATAATCCTTGAATGGTGTCTTTAATGAAAATCCATATTCCTCTGCAAGTGCATCAAGAATCGCCCTGCTAAAGCTGCCCTCATCCTTAGATGACTGCCATCCCATTCCGACAATAGCACCTTCATCAATGCTGAGACTCTCATCCGGTATAAGCAGCTCTGCATCAAACTTCATTGTATAACCAAGTCCGAAACAGTCCGGGCATGCGCCAAATGGATTGTTGAACGAAAAGCTTCTTGGCTCAACCTCATCAACACTTATACCACAGTCTGGGCAGGAAAAGCTCTGGCTGAAATTAAGTGTCTCACCATCAATAACATCTACTGTCATAAGACCTTCGGCAAGCTTAAGAGCTGTCTCAATAGAATCTGTAAGTCGTTTCTGGATTCCGTCTCTTACAGAAAGTCTGTCTACAACAATCTCAATATTATGCTTCTTATTCTTATCAAGCTTAATCTCGTCTGTAAGCTCATACATACTTCCATCAGCAATAACACGCACAAATCCGCTCTTCTTTGCCTGCTCAAACAGCTTTACATGCTCACCCTTTCGTCCACGGACAACAGGTGCAAGAACCTGAATCTTAGTTCTTTCAGGAAGCGCCATAATAACATCAACCATCTGGTCAACTGTCTGTTTGTTGATTTCCCGTCCGCATTTCGGGCAATGCGGAATACCAATTCTTGCATAGAGAAGTCGGAAATAATCATATATCTCTGTAACAGTTCCTACTGTAGAACGCGGATTTCTGTTAGTTGACTTCTGGTCTATAGATATAGCCGGTGAAAGTCCTTCAATACTGTCAACATCAGGCTTTTCCATCTGTCCCAAGAACTGTCTTGCATATGAAGACAGTGATTCCATATATCTTCTCTGACCTTCTGCATATATTGTATCAAATGCAAGACTCGACTTTCCCGAACCTGAAAGTCCTGTAAGCACAACAAGCTTGTCTCTTGGAATATCAACATCTATTCCTTTAAGATTATGCTCTCTTGCACCCTTTATCCTTATGCAGTTCTTGTAACTGCCTCTTTCAATCTCTTTCTTTAACTTACTATCAGCCATGTTTTTTTCCTTCATAAATATATTTATTAATCTCAATCATCTTGTCACGAAGCTGTGCAGCCTCCTCAAAGTTAAGCTCTGCTGCTGCCTTACGCATGTTCTTCTCAACCTGCGTCTTAACCTTCTCAAGCTCTTTGATGCTCATAGATTCATAATCAACCTTAAGCTTTCCGGAAGCATCACCCGGTTCCGCTGCCTTGCTTATACTTATCAGATCTCTTACTGCCTTCTTGATTGTCTGTGGAGTAATTCCATGCTCATCATTATACTCCTGCTGAATCTTTCTTCTTCGTTCTGTCTCTGAAATAGCCTTTTCCATAGATTCAGTAATCTTGTCTGCATACATGATAACATGTCCCTCTGCATTTCTTGCAGCTCGACCAATCGTCTGTATAAGCGATGTCTCTGTTCTTAAGAAGCCTTCCTTATCAGCATCAAGTATTGCAACAAGGCTGATTTCAGGAATATCCAGACCTTCTCGTAGCAGGTTGATTCCAACAAGAACATCAAATCCATCAAGACGCATATCTCTTATAATCTTCTGACGCTCAAGCGTATCAATATCTGCATGAAGATACTTAACCCTGATTCCTGCCTCTTTAAGATAATCAGTAAGATCCTCCGCCATTCTCTTGGTAAGTGTAGTAACAAGCACCTTGTTCTTCTTGGCAGTTTCCTTATTAATCTCTGATATAAGGTCATCAATCTGTCCTTCAATCGGCTTAACAGTTATCTCCGGGTCAAGAAGTCCGGTAGGTCTTATAACCTGCTCGGTTCTCATAAGTTCATGCTCTGCCTCGTATGTGCTTGGTGTTGCTGATACGAAAAGCATCTGTGAAATCTTGCTCTCAAACTCGCTGAAATTAAGCGGTCTGTTGTCCTTCGCAGATGGCAGTCTGAAGCCATAATCTACAAGCGTAGTCTTTCTTGACTGGTCACCGGCATACATGCCTCGAATCTGCGGAATAGTGATATGCGACTCATCCACAATAATAAGAAAATCATCTGGAAAATAATCCATCAGCGTATATGGAGGACACCCTGCCGGAAGTCCTGCCAGATGTCTTGAATAATTCTCTATTCCTGAACAAAAGCCTGTCTCCTGCATCATCTCTATATCAAAATTCGTTCTCTCTTCAATTCTCTGTGCCTCTAGAAGCTTATCCTCACTCTTGAAATACTTCACTCTCTCGGCAAGCTCTGCCTTGATATTCTCAATCGCAGCGTCCATCTTCTCCTTCTCAACAACATAATGTGAGTTAGGGAATATCGCAATATGTTCAAGAACGCCTTTAACTTCGCCTGTAAGGGAATCTATCTCACTTATTCTGTCCACTTCATCACCAAAGAATTCAACTCTTATGGCATCACCTGATGATGATGAAGGATACACTTCAACAACATCGCCTCTTACCCTGAAGGTTCCTCGCTTAAAATCATGGTCGTTCCTTACATACTGGATATCAATAAGCTTTCTTATGCAATCATCCCTGTCCTTCTCCATTCCCGGACGAAGCGAAATAACCATGTTCTTATAATCAACCGGCGCACCTAATCCATATATACATGAAACCGAAGCAACGATAATAACATCATTTCTTTCAGAAAGTGCCGCTGTTGCCGAATGTCTTAATTTATCAATTTCATCATTAATAGATGAATCTTTCGCAATATAAGTGTCACTCTGAGGTACATAGGCCTCTGGCTGGTAATAATCATAATAGGAGACAAAGTACTCAACCGCATTCTCTGGAAAGAACTCCTTCATCTCCCCATACAACTGTGCTGCCAGTGTCTTATTATGGCTTATAATAAGTGTAGGTTTCTGAACATTCTGTATAATGTTCGCCATTGTAAATGTTTTACCAGAACCAGTTACACCAACTAGAGTCTCAAACTGATTGCCTTCCTCAAAGCCCTTTGTAAGTGCTTCAATAGCCTGCGGCTGGTCGCCCATCGGCTTAAAATCCGAATGTAATACAAATCTGTCCATAATCCCTCCTTGTTTTCCAGCATTTTTCTCATTATACAATATAACAGCCAAAAAGTACAGAACAAACATTCGATTTGCCCTGTACTTTATTCCATACCTCTATATTCGTTATTCTGCCGCGCTGACACTCATTTTTCCATTGAGATACTCTACTGCTGCCTTCAACTGCACATCTTCAGTCGCATCATCCGGAAGCTCCACAATACTGTCAGGTGTCACTCCCTTGCCGTGAATATCCTGTCCCTTAGGAGTGAAATATTTGGCAATTGTATACTTAACCGCACTTCCATCAGTAAGCGGACGGATTGTCTGCACAATGCCCTTACCAAATGTCTGTGTTCCGATTATCTGTGCCTTATCATAATCCTGCATTGCACCGGCAAATATCTCAGATGCACTTGCACTATTGCCATTTACTAAAACTGCCATCGGAATATTAAGCTCATGATTATCAGAACCTGAATATTCCTGTCTCTTACCAGACTTAGTCTCTGTATACACGATAAGTCCGTTCGGAAGAATATAATCTAGCATATCAGCCACAGTCTTAAGAACTCCACCAGGATTATTTCTTATATCAATTACAAGTCCTGTAATTCCCTGCTTCTGAAGGTCATCAACAGCCGATTTAAACTGCTCTGTTGTAACATCATCAAACTGTGAAATATAAATATAACCTATATTATTCTCAAGCACCTCTGATGAAACAGTCTTAATATCAATCTTGTCTCTTGTAACTGTGAAACTCAGCTTCTCGCCATTTCTCATAACAGTAAGGTTAACATCTGTACCCTTCTCGCCCTTAATAAGGGCAACTGCTACAGAAAGGTCCATTCCTGTAATATCCTCACCATTAACCTCTGTTACCTTATCTCCATTTCTGATACCAGCCTTATATGCCGGTGCATCCTCATATGCCTCTGATATAAGTATTGAACCGTCGTCAGCCTTCTGGCATACAGCACCAATTCCATAGAAAGAACCTGATGTTGACTCCATCATTGACTTATATTCTTCAGGCGTATAATAAACAGTATATTTATCACCATATGCAGCAAGATATGCCTTAAAAATGTTGTCTGCAGCCTTTTCATCATCTACATCATCAAAGTAGAATCCATCTCCAAGCAGCGAATCCAAAGCATTCAGCTTACCTTCAACCTTAGTTCCGATTCCTTCGTTATCACTTGTTCCAACATCCTGAACATATATACGTCCGTCAATTCCAATATGAAGATTACCACTTCTTATAAGTCCCATGAATACGCATGACAACGCCAGTATCACAACCAGCAGTGTTGCCACAACACCAATAATAACGCCTTTGCCTAAAGCATGTTTTCTCTTACGTTCCTGTGCGGCCCCTTCCGAAGAAAAAGGTCTGTTATTATCATATTCCATTGAGTCCTCCCATTAAGTTGAATTATTTATTTAAAATATGGCATAGGATTAACATATGAACCATTGAGCATTACATCAAAATGCAGATGTGCGCCAAATGAATTACCCGTATTACCCATAACACCAAGCTTCTGTCCTTTCGTCACCTGGGCTCCTACTGATACATTTAAACTATCAAGATGCAGGTATCTCGTATACAGTCCATTACCATGATAAATCATCACATAATTACCCGCTGTTGAGTAATATTCGCTCTGTCTGTGTGCAATAACAACTTTACCGTCATAAGCCGCATATACAGAATCACCTGAAACTCCTGCTCTGACTGCTCCAATATCCACACCTTTATGCGGTGAAGTTCTGTCAGATGTATCTCCATATGGAGAAGTTATTCTTGTACTTGTTGTCGGCCATTTGAAAGTTCCGCCATCATATCTGTTAGACGGAGTAACTCCGCTTGCTTCCTCTGCCTTAATCTTAGCCGTTATAGAAGCAATCTCTGCATCGAGCTTCTTCTCGTCAGCTTCGAGCTGTTTCTTATATGCCACCTGATCAGCCGTATTCTTACTCAAAGCATTAAGCTGGGCAGTCTTCTCATTCTGGACAACCTCCAGTGCATCAACCTGTGCCTGAAGTGTCTCCTGGCTGGCAGTCAGAGTCTCTTTATCTTCTTCAAGCTTTACTTTAGAAGATGATATAAGATTAATCGTTGACTGATATTCCTCGAGCATCTGTCTGTCATACTCTGATATCTTATTAATATACTCAAATTTATTAAGCATATCCGCCATACTCTGTGATGATAAAATCACTTCAACATATGTATAATCATTATGCTCATACATAAACTGGATTCGCAGCTTCATAGCCTCATACTGGCTCTCTTTATCAGCCTCAGCCTGCTCAAGCTGTACCTGTGTCTCCTCAATCTCAGCTTCAAGCTCTGCAATCTGGGTATTAATGTCATCTAATGACGCTGACAATTCTCCCATCTGGGCATCCAGTCCCTGAATAAGAGATGTAAGATCTGAACTCTGCGACTTAAGCTGTGCAATCTTATCCTCTGTTTCTTTCTTTTTATTCTGTATATCATTCTGCTGGTTCTGGGCATTCTTCAGATCCGACTTATTATCTCCAAATGTAACCTGTGCAAAACAATACGGTATAAGCAGCATTACTATCATGAGTGCCGCTGTTATTTTCTTTATTAAATTGTTCTGAAACAGTGCTTTCTCCATACAGCCACTCCTTTACCATAATTAAAATGTTTTCTAAAAACAAACAGGGACTTCTGCATCCGTTTGCAAAAGCCCCCAAAAACTATCCGAAACTATACATCGGCATGCTTTCTTACAGCGAAGAAACTTCCTATAAGACCAATACCAATTCCAAGAATAACTGCTACCGGAATAAGTACCTCAAATACTTCTGATGCTGGCATAAATGCTAATATATTCTGTAAAACAGAGAATTTTCCAAGAACAAAATTAACAACTCCACCATAAATATACCTCAATATTGCTACCGGAATAATAGCACCTATAAGTCCTATAACGATACCTTCTACGAAGAATGGTGCATTAACAAATGCATCCGTAGCTCCTATATATTTCATGATTGATATCTCATCTTTTCGTACTGTAATACCAATGACGATTGTATTAGTAATAAGGAATATAGATACCGCAAGAAGAACAACGATTACTGCAACTGCAACATAACTTACAAGTCTTGCTGCACTGGCAAGTCCGCTTGCTGTAACCTCTGAACGGTTAACCTGTCTTATTCCATCCTTATTCTCTAGGTACTTAACCAGTGTACCCTGATTACTTGCATCCTTAAGATATATTTCATAAGAAGAAGAATTAGCTAAAGGATTATCATCCTTGAATCCTTCTGCAAGTTCAGGATATGCAGCGAAATACTCACTCTTGAAGCTTTCCCATGCATCATCTGCAGACACATACTGAACTCTTGATACTTCTTCTCTTTTACTGATTTCATCTCCAAGCTTCTTAATATCTGTCTCACTGAGATCTTCGTCAAAGAAAACTGTTACACAAACCTCTGTCTCAGCCTTCTTAATCATATACTGGAAATTAACCACTATAGAATAGAACACTCCAAAAAGGAATATACATGCTGTAATTGTTGCTATTGATGCCAGTGAGAACATCTTATTACGATGGATGTTCTTAAATCCATCTTTAATATGATATGCTAATGACCTAATCTTCATAGAAATAACCACCCTTTTCCTGATCGCTGATAATCTTTCCTTCACTCATAGTAATAGTTCTCTTCTTCATCTGCTGAACTATCTCCATATTATGGGTAACTACAAGTACTGTTGTTCCCTGCTTATTAACCTGATTAAGAATCTTCATGATTTCATTAGAATTGGCAGGATCAAGGTTACCTGTTGGCTCGTCACACAACAATATAGCCGGCTTGTTAACCAGCGCTCTTGCAATTGCGATTCTCTGCTGCTCACCACCTGATAACTCATTAGGAAAAGCCTTGTATTTGTCAAGAAGTCCTACCATGGAAAGCATCGCAAGTACTCTTGACTTAATCTTTCTGTTAGGAGCTTCTACTACCTTCTGTGCAAATGCGATATTCTCATATACATTTCTGTCTGGTAACAGACGGAAATCCTGGAATACTACACCAATATCTCTTCTAAGATACGGAAGCTTCTTTCTTGTTATCTTATTGAGATATTTCTTATTAACATATATCTTACCTGATGTAGGATCTAATTCCTTAAGTAATAGTTTGATAAGAGTCGACTTACCTGAACCACTCTTACCTACTATAAATACGAATTCACCTTTCTGGATGTGAAGATTAATTCCATTAAGCGCAGCAACGCCAGTGGAATATGTCTTCGTAACATCTTCCATGATTATCATGTATCATTTCCTCCAAAAATCACTAAAATGTATCTTTACTTTCCATATACTTCATGTACTTAACTACCATAAGAGCAATCTTAAATGTTATTGCATCATCAAACACTCTGAGGTCAAGCCCGGTTATCTTCTGTATCTTATCCAGTCTGTAAACAAGTGTATTTCTGTGAATGTAAAGCTGTCTTGATGTCTCTGAAACATTAAGGCTGTTCTCAAAGAACTTATTAATTGTTGACAGAGTCTCATCGTCAAAATCATCAGGAGCCTTTCCTTCAAATATCTCCTTAATGAACATCTGACATAATGGTATAGGAAGCTGATATATAAGACGGCCTATTCCTAATCTGTTGTAAGCAACAACATTCTTATTGCTGTAGAAAATCTTTCCCACATCAAGTGCCATCTTTGCTTCCTTGTAAGATCTTGAAACCTCCCTTATATCATTAACAATTGTACCATAAGCAACATGTGCCGCACTCATCGCCTCAGTGTTTAACATATCAATTATAACATCAGCTGTCTTGTCAAGTTCATCATATGACTCATTGCCTTTAACTTCCTTAACAAGAATTATACTCTTCTCGTCAACTGCTGTAATGAAATCTCTTGTCTTATTAGCAAAAAGTGTTCTTACTGTCTCTAACGCACTTGTATCCTTCTCATGCTTAGTTTCAATAATATATACAACTCTCTTCACATCTGTTTCAATATGAAGCTTTTCTGCTCTTGTGTACATATCAACACGAAGAAGATTATCAAGCAGAAGATTCTTGATAAAGTTATCTTTATCAAATCTTTCTTTATATGCAACCAGAAGATTCTGAATCTGGAAAGCAGCCAGCTTTCCAACCATATATACATCATCGCTTGTGCCTCTTGCCATAATTATATACTCAAGATTTCCTTCATCCTCAACCTTAAAAAACTGAAAACCATTAACTGCCTGACTCTCTGCTGGCGAATCAATAAAACTAATCGCATCCGCGAGGCATTCTGAAACATTATCAAAAGTCTTGGCTGCAACATTCTTATCTGCATCCACAATGCACAAATCCACTCGTGAAATAGCCTTAAGTCCATCTACAGTTGTCTGTAAAATTCTATTAGATATCATTGTTATCCCTTTCTGTCTACCACATTCCCTTTATTCACACATATTCTATCTTATTGTAAAGCAAAATGAATAAAAAAAAAAGAGAAAATGCAAATTTATTGCATTTTCCCTTAATAATTAAGATTAATTTAATAATTAGTGTGTGATAACGATTTCTGTTTCCTTATCAAATACATGAAGTCTTTCAACATCCATAGCAAATGTTACTTCATCACCTGGTCTTGCTGTTGTACGAGGATTAACCTTTGCTGTACATGTTACATCACCAATCTCATAGTGAAGGTTTACTTCTGAACCAAGTAATTCGTAAACCTTAACTGTAGCTGTGAACTTAGAATCAGCATTCTTAGCAATAAACTCTGCATCATCCTTAACATCTTCTGGACGAATACCAACTACAACTGTCTTTCCTACATAGTTACCATCAATAAGCTTCTTGCTCTTATCAGCTGGAAGTGTAATTGTAACTGTATCAGAAAGTCTAAGGTCAACCTGTGAACCATTAGCAACAACTTCTGCATCAATAAGGTTCATCTGAGGTGATCCGATGAATCCAGCAACGAAGATGTTGTTAGGTGTGTTATAAAGGTTCTGAGGTGTATCTACCTGCTGTATAATACCATCCTTAAGAACTACGATTCTTGTACCAAGTGTCATAGCCTCTGTCTGGTCATGTGTAACGTAGATGATTGTTGTCTGTAATCTCTTATGAAGCTTAGAAATCTCAACACGCATCTGAACTCTTAACTTAGCATCAAGGTTTGAAAGAGGCTCATCCATAAGGAATACCTTAGGACTACGAACGATAGCACGTCCCATAGCAACTCTCTGTCTCTGACCACCTGAAAGAGCCTTTGGCTTACGGTCAAGAAGATGCTCAATATCAAGAATTTTAGCAGCTTCATGTACTGACTTATCAATCTCAGCCTTAGGAACTTTTCTTAACTTAAGACCGAATGCCATGTTATCATATACAGACATATGTGGATAAAGAGCATAGTTCTGGAATACCATAGCGATATCTCTGTCCTTAGGCTCTACATCGTTAACCATCTTGTCACCAATCCATAACTCACCTGAGCTGATTTCCTCAAGACCTGCAATCATACGAAGTGTAGTAGACTTACCACATCCTGAAGGTCCAACGAAAATGATGAACTCCTGATCAGCAATTTCAAGATTAAAATCCTTAACAGCTACGAAACCGTTAGGATATACTTTACAAACATTCTTAAGCGATAAACTTGCCATTCTTAAATATCCTCCTAATATAAATGCGCCTTTGCGCTTTTGATGTGATTATAATACACTAAATGGGACTTTTTTACCACATGACATTTTTACAAATCTTTTCCTTGTTTTTTTTGCAAATTTACCATAGCCAGTCCTCTTATGTATAAATTGTACAAAATTAACAGTTGTTTATCTGCACACATCACTAATGCAAGTTT
>OGMC01000362.1_pt1 | contig 14360 bp, 9 predicted proteins | sample 1573011 | NCBI WGS metagenome assembly OGMC01 (sample SAMEA2581888, study PRJEB24529) | metagenome | biome: Human gut stool | place: China | collected 2011
CGTTCAGAAGACTGATCAGTCTTTTAGGATGATTGCCGAATATCTTCTTGAACGTTAGGTCTGCCTTAGGATCTAAGTACTTCATAACCATCTGTTTTAAAATTATATAGCGCAAAGTTACGACTTTATTTTGAAACCCGCAAGAGATTTCTGTACGTATAAGTTAAATATTGCAAACATTTATTTCTTTTCTTGCGAAAAGTTCTCTGTATCGAGAACTTTTCGCTATTTTTGCAGCAAAAATAAACGATTATGAGATATTAAAGTTCAAATTGCTGAAAGATTTTGCAAGGAAACATCCTGATGCAGCAGATCCGCTCATGCGCTGGGAAGAGTTTGTTGAAAAGACAGAATGGAAAAGCCATGCAGAATTAAAGCAAGCATTTCCTTCGGCAGATTATGTCGGGAATGACAGATATGTCTTCAACATATCAGGCAATAAATTTAGGCTTGTAACTATCGTTGTGGTCTTTCAAGGATTTCTATATATCAGATTTGTTGGAACTCATGCTGAATATGACAAGATTAAGGATATCAAAAATATATAACTATGACTATTAAAGACGAAAAAACATATAATGAAATTGAAGAGCGAATGGAGGCTCTGCTTGCAAAGGGCACCCAATTGGGCGGCATGGACTTTCTCAGCGAAGTAGAAAAGGAAGAATTAAAGGTCCTCAGCGAAGCTGCTTACGATTGGGAATGCGAAGTTGATCCCCATCCATGGCGAGTTAAGCCTTCACTCATAGCTGCCATCAAAGTTGCTTTTCGCCAAAAAGGCTACAAGCAAAAGGAGGCTGCAAAAGCTATAGGCGTGTCAACAACCGCATTAAGTGATATTCTCCATGGACGTCGTGCAATTAATTTTGATGTTGCAAGAAACATATACCACAACCTCGGCGTTCCTGCCAATGTTGTATTGGGATAGTTTAATGGTGAATGTTTAATGTTGAGTGTTAAATGTTGGTGTTGAATGAAAGAAATATGACGATAAAGAAAAGGGCGCATCCAAGCTTGGGTGCGCCCTAACTTGTTAAATAAAATCGGAGGGATTCTGCTCTTGAAAAACCCTCTTAATGGAAGAGAATCAGGAAGCATCCAGGAGGTACTCACTCATGTCATGGGGTATTTTCGTTCTTACATTGTCTTTTATTGTCATTTACTGAGTCCACTTTAAAAAGTCACAAATCATATTTTTGCCTTTGTAACTTATTGATAATTAATAGTATGTTTTTATAAAAAATGTCTTTTTCAAGTGGGCTCAGTTAACAATCGTTGTAAGTGGACACTAGTGATCCAATACATACAATTCGAGCGGTAAAAGCCACTTCCTCTACCGCCATCTGATAAGTAGGTTCACTACCTACTGCTGCTGTGATAACATCCGGCCCATATCCACTCGTCATTTCCATTTAACTAATATTTAACCAAAAATACATTTAACAATATTAAAACATTCTAAAACGGGGGGGGTATTTTATAGAATCTACAAAATTATATACCTTTGCAATCAGAAATTAGTCTTCAAGTAATATAAGGGGATTAGTTTACCTATGTTGAGGACCATTTGATAAGTCATAATATATTTATATTGGTTAACAACAAAGCAACAGTAATATTCTGGACAAATAATTAATATAGTAAGTGATAAATGAAAAGGAAAGCAGTTTTGCTGTTTATTATTTTGGGATTTAAAACAGTAGGTTACTCACAAGATTTCGCCCTGAAGACGAACGGACTCTACTGGGCGACAACCACCCTCAATATGGGCGTGGAGAAGGCAATCAGCAACCAGGTAACCCTGGAAGCAGATGTTGCATACAACCCCTGGACATTCAGGGAAGACAAGAAGATGCACCTTCTCTTGGTGCAGCCAGAAATGAAATACTGGCTGTGCGAAAAGTACGAAGGACATTTCGTTGGTATCCACCTGCATGGTGCTCAATTCTACGGAGGTTTTGGCAACAAGCTCTACGATGGCTACTTGGCTGGCGGAGGCGTAACATACGGTTACGACTGGATTCTATCCCCTCACTGGAACCTGGAGGCAGCCATCGGTGTGGGATACGCCCACCTCTGGTACAAGCAAAGTCCTAACTTGCCCTGCATCAAGTGCCAGGAAAAGAAGAACGAGAACTATATCGGTCCTACCAAGGCTGCACTATCATTAGTCTATATCTTTTAAAAAAAATGCATCATTTAATCACAAAGAATATTATGAATGATAGAATGAAACTCAATATTGTATATCTGGCTATTACTGGTGTAGCCATGGCTCTTCTGATGGCTATGTCTTCATGCAGCAATCAGAACATAGTAAGTGATAAAAAGATTACATGTACTCCCGATTCCTTTATGCTCCTGCCAGATAGTGGCAATCAGGCTGCACTCAACCTTCAGGTTCATATCCCGAAGCATTATTTTTCGAAGAGAAGCCGTCTCTTCGTAATACCCGTATTGACTGATAGCGACAGCATCGTGGCTAAATACAAGCCTATAGTGCTGGATGCGCCTATCTACAGAAGGAAGATGGAACGTAAATGGGTACTCGACTGTATTGCTGACCCATACGATTCTATTGCACAGAGAGTTACAAACACGAAAGTAGATTTATCCGTGTTATATAACGACACCATCACCCTGCCTGCAAACTTCCATAAGGGAAGCCTCGTGGCAGTGGCTTCTGCCGACGGATGCGGCGAATGCCGTGCCATCAGCCATACCAAGATAGCCGATGTGTTCCGTCCGGAAATCAAGAAGCAACTGCACCCCAACTGGATGACGCATACCTTCGAGATAAAGCCGAAGATAAGAGAAGGAAAGGGCGTGGCACGACTTGAGTTTGCTATCAATAAATATGATATCAATCCCAAGATGAGCAACAACCAGGCTGAGCTCGACCACATGTTGAGCGATATAGCTCCAGTGCTCAGCGACAGCCTCGCTACCCTCACTTCTTTGGGCATCTATGCTCTGGCGTCAGCCGACGGCCCGCTGAAGGTTAACACCCCACTTTCCCGCAACCGTGCCAACTCAGCCCTGAAGTGGCTGCTTGCGCACATAGAGAATGGCGACAAGGTGAAGAAGATAGCCCGTATCGGTTCACGCCCTGAAGGATGGCAGCCAGTATTGAATGCGATGGTAGCCGACGGCGATGCCGACAGCACGATGTTGAAGAACATCCTGACCCGATATGCCAACTTCAACGATGATGTGCAGGAGCGCTATATCCGCCGCCTGCCTATCTGGAACAGCATCAAGAAGAAGTATCTGCAGAAGAGCCGTAGCGTGGAATACACCTACACATACATCATCAAGAACTTCACCACCGATGAAGAAATGCTGCAGATGTACGAGCTCCGCCCAGATGCCTTCAGCGAAGATGAGTTCCTGCATGTGGCACAGATTGCAGAGAGCGCAGAAAAGCAGAAGCAGGTATATGAGACGACTTTGAAATATTACCCTATGTCGAAGATTGCTGCCAACAATCTTGCCATCCTACTCGAGAACGAAGGCAAGGTTGATGCGGTTGAAGAGATATTGAACCGCCAGAAGGCTGAAGAGACTCTGATCAGCCAGAAGGCACTCACAGAATAAATAACAGCGTATGACAAGATTAGAATTTATCATATATGGCATGGCACTGGCTATGTCATTCACCTCGTGCGTTCGTGAAGATCTGGACCAATGTCCTCCTCTGCGTATCAACATCGAGGTGAAAGACAAGAATTATGTCAATGTCGACCAGACTGCACCCGACGAGAAACGAAATGAAAAACAGCCACTTAGATCATTCATCCCGTCTCTTTCCTATCGTCTGAGCCGACTTAACGACGACGGCACACAGCAGGTTGTCGTAGAAGAAAAAGGTTTCGAAGTAGAAGGTGACGGATTCGCCTATCCCGTAAGCTTCGACCCCGACATGCCTTTCGGGAAATACGTCTTTACGGTATGGGGAGGTATGAAGAAGCGAGGCGAACTCAATCTGGATAAAAACGAACTGTTGCTACATCCGGAGCACAGTCAGGGCGATGATGTTTATCAGGTTTGCGATACCCTCGTCTATGATGAAAACCATTATTGCTATACCAGCGAGATGGAGCGCACCAAGGGTAAACTGGTTATATGGGCAGAGAATCTTCCTGCCGGGTATCACCTGATGGATACTGAAGTAAGCCAGCTCTATGGAAAAGTAAATTCAAGTTTCCTATATTCTGAAGAGACCAGCGTCTTTCATGAATCGGAAATTGAAGCTGGCGCCAAGACCAAGACCTCTATTTTCCTGGCCCCTTCTTTCCAGAAGCATAAGTCAGTGGTGGATGTCAATTTCTATAAGAATAGTGGCGAAGGTGCTGGCAGCAGTTCATCTGTGTTGTCACCTGATAACGTGAAGGTAAGCATGGAGCGCAATAAGATTACGGTGCTGAAATATGTGTACGATTCCGACCACAATCGCTTCACCATCTATATGAAGGTGAACGACAACTGGGAGGAAATTCACGGTATGATATTGGATTGATAATTAATATAACTCAATTTTTTAATTTATTTTTATGAAAAAAGGTATGTTTTTTGCGCTTGCAGCAAGCAGTTTGTTGTTCGGCGCATGTAGCAGCGACGACGCTGTGGTTAACACCACTGCGCAGAACGAGGCAGTACAGCAGATTGTATTGCAGGTAGCAAGTAGCGGTGATGGCTTGACAACACGTGCTGGCCGCCCATTGTATTCTTCACAGGCTTTGCAGACTATCGAGAATGTTCGCGTAATGATTTACAAGAACGGAACCGATGGTGACAAGACTATTGTCTTTGACAAGAAGGTGGACTGGACATCAAGTGTTAATTACAACACAAATGGCCATGGTCGCCAGCTTACGATTTCCTTGAAGGGTAATGACAAGTTGGAAAAGGGTAAGTATACTATTATGGCTGTAGGTTACAGCAAGAACAGTGACTATGACTATAAATTGGACGCAACAGTCGTAACAGATGCAACTAGCCTTAAAGATAAGGCATACAAAGACATCACAGCAACTTTGAAGTCTGGCAAGAATGCAGCAGAGGAAGTATTCGCAGGTGACGCTGCTATCGATATCGACGCTAATAAGGAGATTGTAATGAAAACAACAGGCGAGAATGGCGTAGCAGTAACTTTGCACCGTCAGGTAGCAGGTGCTTTTGGTTATTTCAAGAATATCCCAGCAAGCGTTGATGGTAAGGTGGCAAAAACTCTTCAACTTGTAACAAGAAGCAAGAACAACACTTTGACTTTCAACAAATTTAACAGTTCATTCACTGTTACAGGCACTTCTACCAAGAACTATATTATTAATGGTTCTACAACTGGCACTGCATTCACTGCTGATGCTAAGTTCCTTAGTGGAGAGTCGGCTTACGTGCTTTACTCTATCAATTTGGATACATGGTTCCCTCATGGTGATGAAAACAAAGACGGTCTGCTGAATGTTGATGATTCCCACTGGACACACCCTGATGGTGTAAATACTCAGGTTGTGAAGGGTTCTGTATTCGCAGGCAACTTCGTCATTCCATTTGGATTGACAACAGGCAAGAACACCATGGAGCTTCAGCTCTTGGATGCTAATGGCACTATCATCAAGACTTGGACCGTTTCTATCCCATTAGCAGATTTAAATCATGATACCTCAAATGGAAATGTGGCAGACGAAAACGTTTCTATCTTCAACGTGGTTCGTAACCACATGTACAACTTGGGTGTGAAGCCATCTAATGGAACAGTAGATCCAGAACCAGGAAAGCCAGATCCAAAGCCAAATCCAGATCCAAAGCCAGACCCAACAAATCCAGACAAACCAGAAGACTTGTCTAAGGGACAGAACCTTATCTTGAAGGTGAACGACAACTGGGAAGCTATCCATCAGATGGAGTTGGATTAATTTCCAATTCATCCATTGTTGAAAGATAGAATTTTACAGATATACGAACGGGGATGCGCAGATTCCGCTATAGGTTCTCGCATCCCTTACCATCAAGCATAACAAACTTATTATTATCATTCATTTTTATACCCAATCTCACATTCTAAAAAATATAGACGAATATGAAGAGAATATCTATAAAAAACAGTATATATATATATCCCTTATCCCTTGCCGTCAGTCTCCTAATGAGCTGCAGCGCAAGCAATGATGCGCCTGATACCCTCGCCGACGGCTCGCATGCCGTGAAGTTGAACATGAGAGTGGGTGTAAGCGCAGGTGTCGTTACCGGCTCACGAGAACTTGATACATGGGATGGAGCACAGCAGGTGAATGATATGAGAATCTACGTCTTCAGATGCCCCGAAGCCAAGAAGGGCACCTCAGAAGAAGCATATACCTATTGCATCCCTATTGAAACGGAAGCAGCCAAGAAAGGTTACTATTCCGTTGACGCATTCAACAATAGAGAACCCTACTATTCTGCCGAGCACCAGAACATGCCCGAGCAGCATCTATACACCATCGAACCCTATCTGCAGAACGGCTACTACTACCAGTTTCTAGCCATAGGAAGAGATGACAAATACGCAACGAAGAAAGTACTTACAGAACCCAAATTCACTGAAAACGAAACGAAACTGGAGGACGCAAGAATCGCCCTCACCGAGGAGGCAAAAAACAGCGCCAAACTTGGTATCCTCAATACTACAGAGCTGTTTTCTGGCATTCTGCAAGACGAGAATACCCAAGAGGAAGCCCCCGTGCTCGTAACGGAAGAGACGAAATACTTCCAGCGTACGCTGACCGCCAGCCGTAACGTGGCTGGTCTGATGATTTACGTAGAAAACATCCCGGCACAGGTGGAGTCGAATGCAGCAGGAGACGTGAGCACCGTTACCTTCACGCCCACCTCTCTATCCGTTGTAGCCACCGGCATCACCACCGAAACGCTGATAAGACAGAAGCAGGCACCAGCAGATGCTGAACCGTTGACTTATCAGACGTTGGGCACCATCGACCTCATCCCCTCAAACGGATGGACCGTAGATGCTACAGAGAACATATTCAAGCGAGCTGCAGACGCCCAAAAAGGATGGAAGGAAAACAGCTACATGATAAGCAACTTCATGATGCCTACACCAGAGGGAAAAATGCAGAAAAGCAAGAACTCGGCCGAGAACGAGACCACCTTCTATCTGCATTACACGGATGGCAAGCACCACCGGTACGACAACATCAGGAAATCTACAACCACTGGCGACAAGTTCAAATTCCCTATCGAGGCAAACCACCTGTATTGCCTGGGAGCCAAGAGCAAGACCGTGAACCAGCCATACGACCTGAAGGAGTATTACGAGCCGGTGATGACCGACGTGAAGGTTGAGATAGAACCAGCCTTCGAAAAAAAACATGAATTTGAAACAGAATAAACGTTACAAAACAGCATAAAAACGGAAATAGAATATGCAGAAATTAAGATTTAGCATCTATAAGATAAGCTCCATCAAGATGAACGCCATCAGGATGAACACCATCAGGACAGGCATGGCGGCAGGTTTTTGCTTCCTCCTCGCAATAGCCGCAGGATGCAGCAGCGATGCCGATCTGCCACCCTATCCAGATGGCAGCAATGGAGATGCAGGCATGAATCAGCCTTCGGAAAACGAAGATGAGATTACGACTGTTCCCATCACCATCACTCTGGGCGGATTAAGCGGCAGCGATGGCAATGCCAAGCAAGATGGCAGAAACACCCGTGTAGCCCCTCCTGGTGCAGGATCCTCTTCCTCGTCGGGCACAATAGGCGAGGACAACGGATATGCCGAGACCGACAACGTCAATGCCGTAAGGCTGATAGCTTTTCGTCGAAGAGTTCAGAACAATGGAGAAAATACTGCAACCTATGATGCCGCAGCCAACGATATCCAGGGCTTCGAGTACGACCCTACCAACGACAGGGTGATTAACGGAAAGCCCACGTTAGAAGATGGTAAGAAAGACGATTATCTTTCGGGAAAGCCCCACAAGCACTATGTGGTAAAGGGTACCTTCGGCGTCAGCAGGGGCTACGAATATCGCATCATTGCCCTCGCTTACAATAGCCAGGAGAAATCGCCCTATCCGCAGTATGAGGAAAACAATGTGGTTACCACGAACATGCTCAATTTAACAAAAAATATTACATTTCAGGAGTTCAATGCCAAGTTTGCGAGTTACCTGGTTAATGATAAGGACAAAACCGACACCCCCAACAACTGGCTTGGCTATCTAAAAAAAATATACAGACCTCTAGGTATCCGATCAGATCTGTATAATGTAGATTGCTTGAGCCGCCAGCTCATCACGGTGCCGCAGCTCTTCTATGGCACCCTCTACCAGCAGGGAGATGCCACTCAAAATCCAATCATCTCTTCTACTGATTACCAGAAGGAAAATCTGGGAAACAACACCCCTACGCCGCTTGTAGGAACACTCTATAGAGGCATGGCAGAAGTGGAGGTTCATATCACTTCTGCAGCCCATTACAGCAGCAATGTGCAGACGCAATGGTATTGCCTACTTGCCGACAACGTGTTTACCCAGATGCCTCTTACCAGCTACGACGGTTTTAAGCAGGGCAGTGAACCTGTCAAGAAATATTCAACAACGGGAGGCACCTATACTGCCATCGCCTATGCCCGCTTCCCAGGTGCAGGCAAGGAAGTGGTGCTCAAGGCATTTGTGCTGCCAGGCAAGACCCATCTTGCTGTGAGAATAGGCTTCGATGCCAAACCTTACGCCCTCAACTCTCAGGTGAAGGCGAAGGATATGATGTCTTCTGAAGCAGCCACGGGCGTCATCGTAGTGGATGGAGTCAGCAACCTCTTCTATCTGAGGCGAAACCATAAATATGTCTTCACATACGCTGATCAAAGCAAACTTACAGGCGACAAAAGCCGTCTGCTCAATTAAGATCAAGAGAATTATCAAGACGTTATGCTATGTTTTAAAATCAAACAGACAATGAAACTGCATTTTATATACAAAACTTTCATATCATTTTTGTTGGCATTCCTGATGGTTGTGCCCGCCTCTATCCAGGCGGCACAACCCAAGGATGACAACACCAGTCCCTATTTCGAGAGTGCTGCCGTTAGAGACTCGTTCATGAACTGCAAGAAACCCATCTGGACCAACAATTGGGATGATCTGCCAGCCGACAAGCACCAAGACCATTTTGTGGAGTTCAACAATGACCCCAAATATGGCAACATGACATTCCGTGAGCTGCGCAACCGCCGTGCCCTTACAGGCGAATCATGCACCATTAACAAACTGATTGGTGTGGTAGGCGTAGGCAGCTGGACCAAGAATCTGGGTGCCCTTACCGACGAAAATCTCGACAACTATGCCGAGATAAAATCCGTAGTTAAGGCGGGCGTAACCGTAAACCCTATCGTGAGTGTCAGAGACATGGATAATTATTACAGCAAGGGCACTGTGGCAGGATATGCAGTTGTGGCAGGTTCGGGTAGCAGTTTGCTTACTCTTGATGTCATCAAGACTTACTCTATCGGTTTCTATCGTGATGGCGTATTGCAGGGTGTGAAAGCGGTAAGGGAAGGTCAGGATGGTTCGGGTGTTACCCTGAAACTGCTTCAGATTCCTGGAACCAACAATGTCAGTATCATGCTTACAGCTCAGAGTGATTGGCTCTTCGATGAAATCACTCTCGACTGCTCGGGCGGTGTTCAGGCTGATGTTGCCAACCTGATGGAAATAAGGTATGCCTTCGTGGGAGAGCCTACTGAGTTTACGATTACTGATGGAGGTATAAAGAATTTCAACAACTATAGTCAGGGTCAGACCGATATCGCACTCAGCAAGATGCAGGGATGGAACCCGGCAATCCTATTTCCTTTTCCGTTCGTACAATCGGAAGTAAACAAGATGACCAATGACGATTTGGACGACTATGCCACCATCACCCCGATTCTGGACGTAGCCTACCAGGGTGGTGCCAAGTTCATGATGAAGAATAATAAAAATCCCAATGCCGAAGCTTTCGAGGCAGGTATGGAGACAGGCTTTAAATATAAAGCGTTAGATGTGGTGAATCTGACGGTTGGACCGTGGATAGAATTGATACTCTTCGACCATAATGGAAATCAGGTCCAGAAAGAAACCATTTCGGCTCAGATTCTCAATCTCTCGTTGGGTAAGTTAGCTGACGGTACTGTAAGCGTCAAGGCAAAGGTCCCTTTCTCGGGTTGTGAAATCAGGTTCCTTACTGTGGTTGGTTTAAAAGTTGGGGGTGGTATGGGTATTCACTATGGATTTGTGAAGCTGCCGCCGGATGTATCCCACCGGTGCCCCATCAATCCTACCATCAGCAGCAACATCTGCGGGTCGCAGACTTCGTTTACTCTCCGTTCTAATCCGGAAGTAAGCGTAACATGGAGTCTGGTGAATGCATGGGATTTGAAAAATAACGATATTCTTGCCACCACACCTGTAAAGGTTACCTCTGCTGGTCAAGTTACCAATCTGGAACCTGGTAAATATACCTTCAGGGCCACGGCTCAGGACGGATGTTATGATGAAACCACCATTACCGTAGGTGGTTTTAATGACGGAAATACAACTTGCGGCAAACCACTTGTCAACAAACTGGGTGAAGATTTCTACGAGGTATCGCCTAAGATTCACGAATCATCCGGCTCGCTGCTTTCTGTCTCTGAACTCAAGGGTAGAGACAATATTATCAAGGGTGAATATGATCAATATGCCGAATATATAGGTGGCTTGAGTCTTGCCGATAACCTCTGCATCATCGGAATTCACCGTAAGGATGGTCAACTGATATACGATGCTACCGACCGACACGAAGGTGAATCAGAGGCGGATGCCGTCAAGAGAGCTCAACCTAAGCGCATTGGTTTTGTGGTAGAGGCTGATGCTACAGTAATCAATTTGCATGCCCTGCAATTCCTGCAGATACGCTGCTATAACCAAGGCAAGGAAGTATATCGCCATCTGATAGATGAGAACAATGCGATTAGTGCAGATATCGCAGGTTCAGACAAGCTGCAAAAGATAAGATATTCTATCGAAGTTCCAGCCTACGACAGCAAAGGCAACCCGATTCAGATGGATGAGTTCCAACTATGGAATTCGGGTGTACTCAATCTGGACGGTTCTAAACTCCGTATTTACTATGCTTTCATCGAGGAGGCTGCCGATGACTGTTCTTCGCCACTTGCATGTAGCAGTATGGTGATGTCGCATAATCATTCACATACTACCATCAATGCTAATGAAACCAAATTTGGCGGAGTGGTGAGTGTGGCTACTGTAGATGATAACTTAGGTTATCTGGTAGATGATAACTTGAATACCTATATGGCGGTTGCCAATACGGTAAGTGTGGGAGTTGGTCAAACATTCGCCGTAAAGATGGGTAGAACACTCGACTATCATCATCAGTTGGGAATTGTCATTGACAACAAGACTTTCCTGGCAGCCGTAAAAGTAGGAAACTGGCTAACGTTAGAAACCTTCAAAGACGGTAATTCTACGGGAGATAAATTTACCGACTGGAAGGTGATTTCCGCTGATGTAGCGGGTTATGGCGATAAGAATATCCTCTTCCTTCAGCCAAAGAAAGCGTATGACGAGGTGCGATTAACTTTAGGCAAAATTGCAGGCTTATTGGATGTGCAGAAATTATACGGACTCGTGACACGTGGTGATATTGATAATGATGGTATACCTGACTGTAAGGACGACAACTCGTGCGTAAATGGTGTAAAAGATATCGTTGTCAACAATGTATGCGTAGGAGATACGATTGTCGTAACTGCTACCGGATTGACCGGAACGAATTATTATCTTTCCTTCGACGACAAGAATGCAGGCAATAACGGACAGATGATTCTGGTGGAGTCAACATCAGACACCAAGAACAACATTAAATATTCTTATAAAACCAAGAAGCCGGGCGAATATCAGCTCACCTTCTTCGACGGCAGCAAGACGCCACTCACATCGGTGGTATATCAGGTTCATCCGCTGCAGACACGCTGGCTTGCCACTGCCACCACCAATGAATGGAACAAATGGGACAACTGGAGCGACGGTTCGCCTTACTGCTGCACCAACGCCATCATCTCGTCGGATGCTGATAACTTCCCAGTGCTTGGCACGGCAGTGAAGCCAGCCGACTACTGCTGCAAGGACATCTTCTTCGAACCCCGTTCGGCGGTGGATAACGTGCCTTCGCTCAACTATCGCAAGGCATGGGTAGAACTGGAGCAGAAGCCGAACCATTACTATTTGCTGAGTGCGCCGCTCAAGCAGATGTACACGGGCGATATGTTCATGCCTGCCGACACCACGAAGGCGAAATACTTCGAGGAACTGAACGAAGAAAACTGGAAGGAACAGCGCTTCAACCCGAGCATCTACCAGCGCCTCTGGGCGGCTGCGCATCCGGGTAAGATTTATTCGCTAGACAGCAATGGAAATCCGGTTTTGAAGGATGATAAAACGCTCGCCGTGAACAAGGCCACCTGGTCGCACAACTTCAATGCCGTGGCTAAGCCTTACGGCATGGGTGAAGGCTTCTCTATGTGGATAGACAACGGCAATCTGCCGGCTACCAATAAGTTCAGTATCCGCCTGCCTAAGGCGCATAAAAAATATAGTTACTTCGTGGATTACGATCAGGAGAAAGTGGCTAGTGAAACAGTGACGAAAGATGCAAATAAGATAAACCGCTTCATCTACGAACCGGATTCTCCGCAGGAGGGCGACTTGACGATGGAATATAAGTATCTGTCGGGAGGCAAGGAAGTGACGGAGAACCGCACGGTGTTCGTGGGGCAGAGCGAGTATCCGATTACGCTGAAATCGGATATTCCTACGCAGACCTTCGTGCTGGGCAACCCATTCATGAGCCGCCTGAATATCAAGAAATTCCTGGAGGTGAATGAGAACGTGAGCAGTGTGAAGGTGGAAGTAGAGAATGAATCGGGAGGCATGGAAGAGCAAACTGTAAGCAAGGTCGCTTCTACGGGCAACGCCACCACCATCGCCCCAATGCAGGCATTCTATGTTACCACAAATGATAAGCCGAGTACGCAAATCACCCTGCTGCTCACCCCAGAAATGATTGGTGGAAGCAAGAAGGCTACTGAAGAAAGTAAACCTGCTGAAGCCAAGGGACTGAAAGTGTGTGTGGAAAGCCTGAAGACGCGAAGCAAATCAGCAGCTATGCTGGTGATGGAGAATTCAGAAACTGCTTATGATGTTTCTGACGGTTCTTCTTTCAAGAACTCTGTATTGGTTCCAACTCTTCTGGATAGTGAGGTGAAGTCACCTCTGAAGGTATTTGGTATTCAGCAGAGTCAGGCTTACGATATCCTTCCGATGACTGGTGCTACATCTTTAGGAATCTATCTGTCGCAAAAGGATAGCATCCGTATCGAGGTAAAACCTATTCAGGGTGTTGATATGAGCGGATATGTTCTCCATGATATGCTTTCGGGTGCCGATTATTCACTCGATTCTCCACTCATTATTGCGGATGCCGAGACCTCGTTAGGCAGATTTGTTATCAGAAGCCGTTATGGAAGTACAGATGTGACATCTGCCGATACTGATCAGCGCATCAGTATTGTTCAGGAAGGTTCTTCTGTCCTCGTGCAATCTGCCTGCGGTCTGCTCAAGAGTGTCAAGGTCATAGACCTGAATGGCAGAATCATCAGCAGGGTACAGGGAAATGGTTCAAGGTGTTTAAAGGCGAGCATAGCCACAGGCATTCAAATCATACACATAGAATTGACAGATGGAAGCAGTAAGGACTATAAGATGATTTTCTAAGTGAAATCAAATTACATCTTTTACTTATAATTATCCCTGCCAGCTTGTGAAAGCCGGCAGGGCTTTTATCAGAAATCACCCACATCCTTACGGTTTTATTTTCACATCTGCAAGAGTTTTCTGGAAAAAGTTTCTGAAAAAGTTAGAGAATGGTGAATGTTGAGAGGTAAATGTTGAGTGTTGAATGAAAGAAATATAACGACAATGAAAAAGGGCGCATCCGGATTGAATGCGCCCTAACTTGTTAAATAAAATCGGAGGGATTCTGCTCTTTAAAAACCCTCTTAATGGAAGAGAATCAGGAAGCATCCAGGAGGTACTGGAGCTTCGTAGCATCAAAACACGGACAGGCTTTCTGAACGCCAGGCAAATCGCGATGACCCAGGATGGTACGGATGCCCGGAAAACGGTGGTGAAGTTCCTGAATCAGATGCTTCATCGACTCCTTCTGCTCAGGAGTGCGGGTGTCGCTGATGCAACCCGATGGCGAAAGACCACCCTCGTAACAGATGCCTATGCTGTGCGCATTGTAAC
>OGMC01000367.1_pt1 | contig 14134 bp, 10 predicted proteins | sample 1573011 | NCBI WGS metagenome assembly OGMC01 (sample SAMEA2581888, study PRJEB24529) | metagenome | biome: Human gut stool | place: China | collected 2011
CTTTGTCCGCATCTTTGGCAAAGCCCTTGACGGTCTCTTTTAAATCGGGCACGAAGATAAACATCGAGGGGGCGATGTTCACAGAGGTATCGCCGTCAATCAAATAATTGTCCACTGTCTTTTTGACCTTGTAGGTCTTGCCGTCGCCGAGGGTCACGGTGTCATATTTATACTTCATTTTGTAGCCGTAGACTATGACCTCGTCAGGCGCGAGCGTCTCATTTGCGCCCATGACGGCGTTGTAGTCCTCTATCGGCACGATATCGAAGCAGGTATGCGCCCCGGATTTTATGCCTACATCTACCGCCGTGCCGTCCGGCGCAAGCTTTCCGCCGTCGAGTATTGTGCCGACAGTCACGACCGACCTGTAAGCTACGATATTCGAAGCGTTCGCATTATGAGAGGCTGCAAGGGAATCGATGTCCGCCGCTACTTTTTTCAGATTACCGTCACCGATCTCGTCGAGCGAGGTAAATCCCGTAGACAGCGCGATATCTCGCGGATAGCGGATGCTGATGCTGTTCTCCGTGCTGAAGAGCAGGCAGGCGGTCGAGGATATCATGACGAGCACCATCGTTGCGAGCACGCAGACGGACGCGAGTCCCGCGCCGTTTCGCTTCATTCTGTATGTCATCGAAGATACGGAGACAAAGTGGTTCGGCTGATAATAATAGTTCTTGCGCTTTTGCAGGAGGCGGCAGAGGAGCACAGAGCCGAAAATCATAAGCAGATAGGTGCCGACGATAACCATTATGACCGCAATAAAGAACACACTGACCGCAGTTTGCGGCTCATCCACCACGACGGCTATCGTATATGCGCCGAGGAGCAGGAGCACGCCGATGACGCCGAGCAGAGGGTTCGCTTTCGGCGGCTTTTCGCCGAGGCTCTCGCTTCTTAAAAGCGTCACCGCATCAGCGCTCATTATCTGGCGCACGGAGTTTAAAAAGAGAAGAAGGAATATGACGGAGAACACGCCTGCCGTCAGCAAAATCGCGGTCGGAGAGACGTAGAAGGAATAGCTTACCTCCGTCCGATTCATCACCTTTATCAGCCCGAGCTCGGCGAGTTTCGAGAGTGCGACACCGAGCACAAGCCCGCAGAAGAGCGAAATGGCCGAGGTTATCAGGCTCTCCCAAAAGAGCAGGATACTGATATTCTTTTTGTCCATGCCGAGGATGTTATAGAGTCCGAACTCCTTTTTCCTGCGGCGAATGAGAAATGAGTTTGTATAAAAGAGAAAAATGCAGGAGAATACGGCTATGACCCAGCCTCCGAACATGAGCACGACATTCACCGTTTTATCGCCGAACGTGCCCTCGAGCGACTTGCCGTAGCGCAGGAAGATGACGATATAATACATCATTATCATACCTATCTGCGTCAAGATATAGGGCAGATAGAGGCGCTTATTCTTCCTTATCCCGTCAAACGCAAGGCGCGGATAGAAAAACTTTTTCATTTGCGCTCACCGCCTGTCGCAAGCAGAGTCAGGGTCTCGGATATCTTCTGATAGAGTCGGCTGTCGGTATCGGCGCCGCGATAGATCTGATGGAACACCTCGCCGTCCTTTATAAACAGCACGCGCTTTGCGGAGGAAGCCGCCTTGACGGAGTGCGTGACCATGAGGATAGTCTGACCGAGAGAGTTCACCTCGCCGAACAGGCGCAGCAATTCGTCGGTGGACTTCGAATCGAGCGCGCCCGTGGGCTCGTCCGCCAGAATCATGCGCGGCTCGGTTATCAGCGCGCGAGCGACCGCCGCCCTCTGCTTCTCGCCGCCGGATATCTCGTATGGGTACTTTTTGAGCAGCTCCGCTATGCCGAGGCGTTTTGCTATCGGCTCAAGGCGGGAGTGCATCTCATCGTAGCTCCTGCCCGCGAGGACGAGCGGGAGATAGATGTTATCCTCGACCGTGAACGTATCGAGAAGATTGAACTCCTGGAACACGAAGCCTAAATTGTCCCTGCGGAAAGCGCAGACGGCGTCCTCCTTTATTTTTGAAAGATCCTTGCCGTCGATTATAACGCTGCCGGAGGTGGGTCTGTCAAGAGCCGCAAGAATATTGAGCAGAGTGGTCTTGCCGGAGCCCGATTCGCCCATTATGGCGACATATTCACCCTCCGACACGCTGAAGTTCACATTTTTAAGAGCCTCGACCTTGTTGCCGCCGAAGCGCGTTGAGTAGACTTTTTTGAGTCCGTTGACTTCCAAAATACTCACTGTTTTCGACCTCCTGTCATTTTGTGGCTCTATTATAGCCGAAAAGGGAAATGTGCCTCCATAGAAAAGGCTTACATTTCCCCCTTCAAATCTTACGGTTTTGTAAGAAGTTATTCTTTCTTCATCCTGTACTGACCGAGATCGAGACGAACTGCCGTCCCCTCGCCTACCGTTGAAGAAATCGAGATATCTATGCCGAGGTTTTCGCAAATTCGGCGGCACAGATACAGTCCGAGCCCGCTCGCGCGGCGGTCGTCCCTGCCGTTGCAGCCCGTATAGCCCTTGTCGAACACTCGCGGCAGATCCTCCGGCGCTATGCCTATCCCCGTATCCTCAATGCAGAGAATTTTGCCCTCGGAATAAATCTTTATGCTCCCCTCGCGGGTATATTTGAGCGCGTTCGAGAGCAGCTGTTCGATAACGAACGCGAGCCATTTTTCGTCCGTAACGGCGCGGATATCGACGCTGTCATATTCGAGGCGTATCCTGCGGTCAATGAACTCGGGGGCGAACTTCTTCACCGAGCCTTTTATTATGCCGTCTATATCCTGCTCCCTGAAAACATAGTCGCTGTAGTTCGAGCCGAGGCGTATAAAGACGAGCACCATTTCGACATATTGCTCTATCCGAGACAGCTCGGAGGCGAGCCTGCGCGCTTCGGGCACATCCTCTTTTTGAAGCGTCAGGCGCATCGCCGCTATCGGCGTTTTTATCTGATGCGCCCAGACCGTGTAGTAATCGACTGTGTCGCGTATGCGGCTGTCCGCCTGTGCCGTTATCTCCTCGATTTTCTCCTTGAGCGCCGATATGAGCTGCTGATAGTCGTAGTCGGTTATCCCCTCCGGCTCGGGCAGAGCCGAGATAATCTCCGTGTTTCTGCGGCGCAGCTCTTCAAAAAACTTATGGCGGCGATAGGCCTTCGTCATATCATAGACGACGAAAACCGCGCCGAAAAGCAGGCACAGTGCGCACGGATACATCACGGCGCGCACGGGCAGACGGTAGAACCAAAACGAAACCGCGAATATGCAGACGAAAAGCAGAAGCAGAAAAAGCCGCCTCCACCGTTCCTTGACATAACCCTTAAAAAAGCTCATAACTCCTCCGAAAATCAAGCTATTATATATCCGACGCCGAACTTTGTGGCGATAAACTCCTTTAGTCCCGCCGCGTCAAGCTTCTTTCGCAGGCGGTTGACATTGACCGTAAGCGTGTTTTCGTCAACGAACGCATCCGTCTCCCAAAGGCGCTCCATCAGCTTTTCGCGGCTGACTACCTTGCCCTTGTTTTCCATGAGACAGAGCAGGATCCTGTATTCATTCTTTGTCAGCATTATCTTTTCGCCGCCGAAAACGAGCGAATTTTCGCCTGTATCGAGCAGGGCGCCCCTGTGCTCGAGCACCGGCACGCTCGCGCCGAAATCGTATGTGCGGCGCAAAAGAGCCTGAATTTTCGCCATAAGGACGCTGCCGTCAAACGGCTTCGAGATAAAATCATCGGCCCCGAGGTTCATCGCCATGACGATATTCATATTGTCCGCCGCCGAGGATATAAAAATTATCGGCACCTTCGAGACGCGGCGAATCTCGCTGCACCAGTGATAGCCGTCAAAAAACGGCAGCATGATATCGAGCAGAACTATATGCGGCGAAAACTCGGCGAACTCGTGCATGACATTGCCGAAATCACTCACGATATGCGTTTGGAGATTCCAAGCCTGCGCCTGCGCCGCAACTGCGTTGGCTATACCCGGGTCGTCCTCAACGATAAAGAGCCTGTACATACCGCACCTCCCAAAAGCTTTCATTAGAGTCAACGGGCAACGCCGCCCGAAAACTTCGACTTTATCTATAATAATTATACGGCATAGGAGACCGCGTTTCAAGAAAAACAGTCCCGCAAACAAAAAAATAGGCGCAGGCGCCGCAAATCCGATTGACCGCGGTGTCTGCACCCGTTGAGAAAGTGGAGATAAAAAAGATATTTTGAAGGAGTTTTTGGGGATTATCCTCGGTTTTGGCTCAAGCAGAGTTATTCTACTTCGACTGCCGAAAAGTCATAATACAAATCCATCGGGCACTCTTCATCGAGCAAGAGTATGCTGTTATCCTCCAGCAGAAGGGTATCGCCCGCATACTGCATGATAAAGTCCATGCCGTAGCTGACCGCCTGCTCCTCGTTCTCGGCATAAACCAATCCGCTGACGGGGTTAACTGTGTTCTCATAACAGCCCACTTCGCTGCCGTCCTCGCCGATTTTTTTGCATCTGCATTCGATTATATAACGCGAGCCGATATCGGGAAGCCCGTCATATTCTTTCAACATTAGTATCCGTCCCTTGAGTTTATAAGGCGCGGCTATGCCGTCCGTTCAAACCTCCCCTCTTGCGCAGCCGAAAAGCGGACGGAGCTTCCGCCCGCTTTCCGTCGCATAGGAGCATCGAAGGGAGATGAATTAAGCCTATTATTTTAGTGCGGTTTATTCTAACGCATAACGGCAAAAAAATGTCGGTTTTTAAAAAAACGATGTAAAAACAGACAAAAACGATGTTTTTGGGGCACTTATTGTTTTACATTGGAATATTTTGCGTTTTTCGCCCTTGATTTGTGTGCATCGACATAAAGAACAAAGTGTTCTTTTGCTTTCAGACGGCTGCCGCTTGCCGTTTTTTAATGTAAATCAAGCAAACTGCCCGCGCCACTTGCGTGACACGGGCAGCGTTCAGTTATGCTTTGACTTTGGGATTACAGCTTAACCCTCAACATAAGCATACTGGAAGTACCAGTAGCCATAGGGGCTGTGCCAAATGCCCTTAAGGGTCTTATTCTGGAGCCAGAAGTCGTTGTAATATGCAACGGGGATGCAAGCATAATCCTCGGACATAATCTTCTCAGCCTCATGAAGAGCCTCAAAGTGAGCCTTGGAATCGGCGACCTTGGACTTATCCATAGCGGCGTCGAAAGCCTTGCTATTGTACTTGCCGTCGTTGTTGCCGTTGGACGAATAGAACAGCTCGATTATGTTGGAAGCGTCATTGTAGTCCATGACCCAACCGTTACGGGCCATCTCATAGTTACCGGCGCGGCGCTGAGGAGTGAAGGACGACCAGTCAACGGTGTCAATCTTCATCTCGATGCCGAGCTCCTTCTTGTAGACCTGCTGGAGATACTCTGCAAGAGCCTTGTGGTAACCGGCATCATTGGTCGAATAAGTGATGGTCGGGAAGCCCTTACCGTCGGGATAGCCTGCCTCTGCGAGAGCCTTCTTAGCCTCTGCAACGTTGGCCTGATAATCCTTGCTGATATAGGTGCTGCCGCCGTTTGCCGCGATAGAGTTGTCGATGAACATACCCTCGTTGTCAACTATGCCGGGGCCGACAAAGTCGTAAGCCGGGGTGTAGGTGCCCTGCATGATGGTGTTCGCAACATACTCACGGTCAATAACAAGGCTGAGAGCCTTGCGGACATTGACGTTGTTGAAGGGAGCCTTCTGATTGTTCATATTGAGATAGTAGGTGCCGAGAATGGTGTCGACATAGAATTCGCCGCCGTCGGCTGCCTTCTTGAGGCTCGGGATTTCCTCGGTGGGAACATCCTTTATCATGAGAGCCTGGCCGCTGGGGTAAGCGGCATAGGAAGCGCTGGAATCCTCGAGAAGGAGGAAGGTAAGCTGCTCGGTAACGATCTTGCTGTTGTCCCAGCCGCCCTTATAGTTGGGGTTCTTCTTGCAGACGATGCGCTCGCCGGGAGTCCACTCGGAGATCATGTAGGGGCCGTTGCAGACATAGGTCTCGGGCTTGGTTGCCCATTTGTCGCCGTTCTTTTCAACGGTAGCCTTCTGAACGGGGCTCATGGTGCCGAAAGCAACGATCTTGTCGAAGTAAGAGCAGGGATATGCAAGCTTGATGGTGAGAGTCTTGCCGTCCTCGCTGGCCTTAACATTGAGCTTGTCACGATCGGGCTTTGTGGTCGGTTTGCCGGTCTTCTTATCGGGGTTACCCGCAGCATCCAGATAGCCTTCGATCATGCCGATAACGGTCTCGCCGTAGGGGGCGCCGACATCGGGATCGGTAAGTCTCTTCATGGTGTACTCGAAGTCCTTGGCGTTGAGCTCGGTGCCGTCGGACCACTTCAGGCCGTCACGCATGGTGAAGGTCCAGGTGAGACCGTCATCGCTGACAGTGTAGGACTCAGCCTGTCCGGGCTGAACCTTGTTGTCTTTGTCGATTATAAGCAATGTCTCAAACAGAGTGATGAGCATATTGCCGCCATCGACTGCACTGTTAAGTGCCGGATCGAGAGTTTCCGGGTTGGAACCGATCTGAACAGTGATGTTGTCGGTCTTCTTCTCTTCTTCCTTCTTGCAGGAGCCGAGAACTGCTATAGCAGAAACTGCGAGCACCAGAACAAGGAGCAGGGATACGATTCTCTTGATCTTCATTGATACATCTCCTCTACAAAATTTTACGGCTTTGCCGCTTTATTATCCATTGCGCTCCAAAACGCAATAAACACCGTTGATTCTGACTTCATATGTCAGTCTGCGACCTTATCGAGATGATGGCACGCGGCGAAATGGCCGGGGCTTACCTCCTTGAGCTGCGGGCACTCGTTGGCGCACTGCTCGTCCGCATAGGGGCAGCGGGTGCGGAAACGGCAGCCGCTCGGAGGATTCAGCGGGCTCGGGACATCGCCCTGAAGCGGGATACGCTTCGCGGCTCGCGCCGTCTTGGGGTCTGCCTCGGGGATTGCCGAGATAAGGCTTCTTGTATAGGGGTGGACGCTGTGCGCGATAAGCTCGAAGCTGTCCGCAAGCTCCACGAGTTTGCCGAGATACATAACGCCGATGCGGTTCGAGATATGGCGAACGACGCTGAGATCGTGGGCAATAAACAGATAAGTAAGGCCGAGATCCGCCTGCAAGTCCTCAAACATATTGACGACCTGCGCCTGAATGGAGACGTCGAGCGCGGAGACCGGCTCATCGCAGACGATGAACTCGGGATCGACCGCAAGAGCTCTCGCTATACCGACTCTCTGGCGCTGACCGCCGGAGAACTCGTGCGGGTAGCGGTTTGCGTGCTCGCTGTTGAGTCCGACGCGCTCAAGAAGGGAGATTATCTTCTCTCTTCTCTCCGCCTTGTTGGCGGCAAGATGGTGGATATCGATGGGCTCACCTACGATATCGCCTATCGTCATGCGCGGGTCAAGGCTCGCATAGGGATCCTGGAAAACCATCTGCATCTTGCGTCTGAAGGGCAACATATTGACCGCCACTTTGTTTTCCTTATCGAAAATAACATTCCCGTCGTAGATTATCTTGCCGTCCGTGGGCTCATAGAGTCTGAGCAGCGTGCGTCCGACGGTAGTTTTTCCGCAGCCGGACTCGCCGACGAGGCCGAGAGTCTCTCCCCTGTTGATAAAGAACGAGACATCGTCGACTGCCTGGATGAATTTCTTATGCTTTCCTCTGCCGCCTGCCGGGAAATACTGCTGCAGGTGCTGCACTTCAACGAGTTTTTCATTCTCACTCACAGCTTATTTCCCCCTTTTCAAATTCTTCTTTTTGAAGCAGCCAGCATTGGCTGTAATGCGTATCGCTCAGCTCCGTCTTGGGCGGCATCTCGCGCAGACAAATCTTCATGCAGTTCGCACAGCGCGGCGCGAACGGGCAGCCTGCGGGAGGGTTCAGCAAATCGACCGGCTGACCCTCGATGGGAATAAGGCGCTCGGTTTCCTGCACGTTGAGCTTGGGAATGGATCTTATAAGACCCTTGGTGTATTCATGCTTGGGCTCGTAGAAAATCTCGTCCGCGGTACCGTATTCAACAATGTGACCGGCATACATGACGGCTATTCTCTCGCACATACTTGCAACAACGCCTAAGTCATGGGTTATCATAATGATACTCATGCCGAGCTTCTTTCTGAGCTCCTGCATAAGCTCGAGTATCTGAGCCTGAATGGTGACGTCGAGAGCCGTTGTGGGCTCATCGGCTATGAGCAGCTTCGGCTCGCACGCGAGGGCTATGGCTATCATAACTCTCTGGCGCATACCGCCCGAAAGCTCATGGGGATACTGCTTGAGGCGCTTTGTCGGCTCGTTTATGCCGACGAGCTCGAGCAGCTCCTTTGCGCGGTCATGAGCCTCTTTCTTGCTCTTGCCGGTGTGCAGGCAGATAACCTCGGTTATCTGATTGCCTATGGTATAGACGGGGTTGAGGCTTGTCATGGGATCCTGAAAGATTATCGAAACCTCGTTGCCCCTGATTTTGCGCATTTCTTTTTCGCTCATCTTGTCAATCTGATGACCGTTGAAATTTATCGTACCGTCGATGAGCTTGCCGGGATATGCGGTAAGCCCCATGACGGAATAAGCGGTGACGGACTTGCCCGAGCCGGACTCGCCGACTATGCCGAGCACCTCGCCCTCCTCCATGGAGAAGGACACGCCGTTCAGCGCCTTGACTTCGCCCGCGGGGGTAAAGAACGAGAGTCTTTCGTCTTTTATTTCCAGAAGTTTTTCGCTCAAAGTTCTCGCCCTCCTTGTCAGTTCTTCAGCTTCGGGTCAAACGCATCGCGCAGTCCGTCGCCGAAAAGGTTGAATGCGAGAATGATGACGCTGATAAGTATTGCCGGCAAAAACAGCAGGTGCGGATAGGTGTTCATACCCTTGACCGCATCGGTTGCAAGGGAACCCAATGACGGCATGGGAGCCGCGACACCGAGTCCGAGGAAGCTCAGATAGCTCTCGGTAAATATTGCCGAGGGAATCTGAAGGGTCGTTGTGACTATAAGCGTGCCGATGCAGTTTGTGAGCAGGTGCTTTCTGATTATACGCGCTCCGCTCGCGCCGAGAGCGCGCGCCGCCGTGACATACTCGGACTCCTTGAGCACAAGTATCTGCGAACGCGTGATTCTCGCCATGCTGACCCAATAGAGCAGCACGAACACGAGGAATATCGCAATAAGGTTCGGGCCGACCGTGTTCATCCAGCCGAAACCGGGCTGCTCGGCAAGTGCGGTGAGCCTCGGTTTCAGTGCTATCGAGAGCACTATTATCAGAAGAACATCGGGTATTGTATAGAGAATATCGGTAATTCTCATCATTATTATATCGACCCAGCCGCCCGCAAATCCGGCGACGGCGCCGAATATCGAGCCGACTATCAAGACCAGCGCCGCGCAGATAAGACCGACGGTGAGGCTTATGCGCGTGCCCATCATAAGGCGAACGGCAAAGTCTCTGCCGAGCTTGTCCGTGCCGCAGATATGCGGGAACACCTTTTCGCCCGCGTCTATGCGCGCCTGCTCGGTCTGGCTGTATTCAAAGGGCTTGAGATTTTCGCTGTACTTTACCTGCTCCTCATAGCTGTAGGGCCAGAAGGACGGTACGATATAGGCGAATATCATTATTATAAGGTTGAAAACGAGGCTTATCATCGCTATCTTGTTCTTGCGCAGGCGGCGCATACCGTCTGCCCAGAAGTTGACGCTGTCGCGCATGACAACGAGACTTTCTTTTTCATCTTTTGTTGCCGGGATAAAATCGTCTGCGTTCAAATGCAGACTCGGAAATTTTTTGTTCATCGTTTCTCTCCTGCCGCTCCCTTACTTAAGTTTGATACGCGGGTCAATAATCTTATAGAGAATATCCACTATAACATTAGCCACAATTATAAGGGTGGCAAGAACTATTGTAGTTCCCATTATCAGCGTATAGTCTTTTTGGTTTATCGCCGAGACGAAATCGCGGCCGAGACCGGGAATGGTGAATATCTTCTCCACGACGAACGATCCGGTCATAAGACCCGCCAGCATGGGGCCGACATAAGTAACAACGGGAAGGATGGCATTTCGCAGGGCGTGCTTGAAGAGGATCTTGAAGTTAGACAGACCCTTCGCCTTCGCGGTGCGGATATAGTCCTGACCCATAACGTCGAGCAGGCTCGAGCGCATGAGGCGCGTTATATATGCAGTCGGATAAATCGACAGCGCCGTTACCGGCATTATATATGATGCCAACGAGTTTAGTCCTATCGTCGGCAATATATTCAGCTTGCTTCCGAACGTATATAGCAGGATAACGCTGCTTATAAAGCTCGGTATGGCTATTCCGCAGGTCGCAAGCACGATAATAATATTATCGGCGAATTTTCCTCTGTTATAGGCCGAGACACAGCCCAGCGGGATACCGACGAGCAGCGATACGAGCACGGCGACGCCCGCAAGACGCGCCGAAATCGGAAATTTCGAGGAAATTATTTCGTTGACCGAACGTCCGCGCTGTTTAAGGCTCGGGCCCATATCTCCCTTGAGAAGATCGGACATATATGTCAAATAACGCTGCCCTATGGGCTTGTCCAGTCCGAATTTTGCTTCAAGCGCTCTCTGCGCTGCCTCACTCATAGACTTCTCAGCCGTGAACGGACCGCCCGGTACCAGATTCATCAGAAAGAAAGTCAGTGTTGCCACAATGAATATGCTCAGCAGACCCATTGCAACACGCTTGATGATATACTTTGTCAAGTATGTCAGCTCCTGTCGTCAAAGTATCGAAGCGGAGAACTACTCGCCGCCCCGTAGAAAAAGCACCACAAACAACTCAAAGTGTCGATTTTCAACCATTCATGACTGCTTAATATTATAGATTTTAACACATTGCAGTGAAAAATGCAAGCTTATGCAGGTTGAATTTATTGTCAGACACCCGTAAATGCCGTCAAAATTTTCGGAGTCGGGTTGCGGCGGCGTCTGCGATATTCGTTTTTTTCTCCGATAAAGCGTAAAATTTCAGAAAAACGGCGCTGTTAAGCCGTTTTGCGGGGTATTTCTTCACTCTGGCAATGCGCCTAATCGCCGAATCAGCGAAATAGCGAATTAGCGCGAGATTAATTTTGCCGCGCAAATCGCAGCTGTGATATTTGAACACAGCAAGGAAACGCATTATAATACATATTAATATGCATATATAAACATACTTTACGGGCGAAACGCGGGAGCAATCCGCCATCAGCCGTTTGCGCTCTCTTTATCTGTACGTGAGAACGCGATTTTGACCGTGAACTTCCTGTCAAATTCACTGTATGACCAGTCAAACTCCCCTTTATATTTAGCCGCAACCGTCCTTATGCTCTTTGTTCCGAGACCGTGAAAGCCGTCGGAATTTTTTGAGGTTCGAAGCTTTTTGCCGACCGACTGCGGCTTGGAGTCGCAGGAATTGACACAGGTCAGCATATCAAATGCGTTGACTCTGCTTATCGAAAGCTCAATTTTTTTGCCCTCCGACGCGCCCGCCGCCTCAACCGCATTGTCGAGAATATTGCTGAGCAGAGTTATCAGATCCGGCGCGTCCATAAACGAGAGGTTCGCCGTGCTTATGTTATACTCAAAGCTTATTCCGGCGGACAGGCATACGGATTCATATTTATTCAGCAGCAAATCGAGAAATTTGTTCTTCGTGTTGCCGAACATCGAGTGGCATTTAATATCATCATATATATTGTCAATATATTCGCTGACCGCGTGGTCGTTTGCGAGCGCTTTTATTGCGATAAGGTGATTTTTCTCGTCATGCGTTATCGTCTTGAGCATCTCGTTTTGCCTGTCGAGCAGAGTGTAATAGGTTTGGTCGATACGCAGAAGCTCCGCCTCTCGCTGAGTCTCGTGCAGTTCGTCTATTCTGCGCGAAGTCCGCCCGTAAAATACAAAGGTCAAAAACGCCGAGATTATTATAGCGACAGCCGCCACGGAAATTACAATGCTGATATTCCGCGACAGGTCATAGCGCACGGAGATTATCCAAAACGTATAGAGAATAGCTATGGACGCCACGGGATAAATAAGCAGAAACGCCGGGATACTCGCATCCCTTTTGTCGCGCAGATACAATCCCGCATAGACTGCCGCCTTTGTCAGCACAAAGAGCACGGACTTGCTCAGGAGCACCATGAGCAGATATGCATAGACGCTCGAGCGGTATGTTTTGATATCCCCGCCGACTATGCCGAGCACGGTGACCACAATAAAATCCGCCGCCGTGTCCGACACCGAGATAAACAGCGAGCCGAGCAGCGCGCCTTTGGCTTTGCAGTCAAAGAACAGCTTGGCTAAAACGGCATTGATAACAAAGCAAAACACAATATTCAGCAATGTTTTGTTAAAAAGCAAATATGCCGCACACGCTGCGGCATAAAAAACGAACCCCACTGCCGCTGCGACAATTTTTTTGCCCTTACCGTTAAACAGCTCACTGAAGAACTGAAAGGTAATAATCAGCTCCAAAATATGCGCAAGTGCCGAAACCAGATTCATTTCCAGATTCATTTAATTCATCGTCCCCCAAAACGTTGAGAAAAGCACAAAGCGGATTTCCCGCTCCCATCGATGATTATATCATAAAGATAAAATCAAGTCAATCTGTTTAAACTGTTAAATCGCTGCATATACATTATATGTTCTGCCCGATTCAACACCAAAGACCAACTGCACCGCAGGCAGCAGTCTTTCGCGCAGTGCTCGCCGCCGCCATGACGGCAAGGCGCAAAAAGATGAAACCCGTGCTTTGCGATTAGGCAAAGCACGGGTTTCGTAAGTTTAAATCACGCCGCTTTTTACAACGCGGCTTTCAATATTTTTATTTTACCGTTTGGGCGTGAAGTAGACCACACCGGGTTCAAGCGTCTTGCCGTAGATGGCATAGAGCTCATGGACGGTGACGAATTTGAAGCCCTCGGCGTTAAGCTGAGCGGCTATCTGCTCGAATGCGTCGGCGGTCATCTCATAGATGTCGTGCATTAGAACTATCTCGCCTCCCGTCGCATGGTCGACAACGGAGGAGATTATCTTCTGCATATCAGCGTTGCGCTGCGCCTGAGTTCTTCCCGAGCCGGGTTTATCCTTGTATCTCCAATCCTCGGTGTCGATGCTCCACTGGATAAGCGGGAGGTTGAAGTCACTCTGAATGCCCTTATAATCGCCGTAGGGCACTCTGAACAGGGTCGGCTCAACGCCGATGACCTCTTTGACTATGGCGTTAGTCTTGTTTATCTCCTGCTTGCGCTCCTGCTCGCTTATCTTTCTGAGATTCGCATGGCTCCACGAGTGGCTGCCTATCTCGCAGCCCATGGAGTAGGCACGCTTGACCTCGTCCGAATAGCTGCCTACGCGGGTGCCCAGAACGAAGAATGTCGCCCTGCCGTTATATTTTTTAAGCGTATCGAGAATGCGGTTGGTGGCATCCTTGCTCGGCCCGTCGTCAAAGGTGAACGCGATATATTTGACCCCCTCGGGCAGGTCGGGCTTTTTGCTCTCGGGCTCGGAGGGTGTCTGCTGCTGAGAAGGTACCTCGCCGAACAGAGCCTTAGCGGTCTCGGCGGAAAAGATTGCCTTTATATCGCTCGTCTTGAACACCGCCTCGACACAGCCCTTGTCTTCATCAAAAAGCGTGCCGGAATCAAAATAGAAAACGAGGCTGTCCGCGCTTATCGAGAATTTCGTGAAATTTTTCTTGTCTGCGGAGGTATTCTGCTTGAATTTATCCGAGCCGACGCCCGCATTAAACAGGCGGTTGTCGATAAAATACGATACGACTCTCATGCTCGCAAGCTTCTCGTAGCCGTCCGTGAAGAAATCGTCCGCGCTCAAAAGCTTGCCGGACGGGATATCAAAGACAAGTGTCTTTATCGTGTCCGTCTTTATGCCCTTGTCGGCTATATCTGTCTTTATCTCAAAAACCACGCTGACATATTTGTTCTTGCCGTTGTCCGAGACAAGATAGCTCTTGTAGTCGGCGCTCAGGGTCGGCTTCTCGCCCTTGGTTTTTGAGCTCGGCACCTCGCCCACAAAAGTGTCGGCTATCTCCTGCGCCGCCGCCTTTATCTTGCTGTCTATCGACTCTACGCCTATCGCGG
>OGMC01000374.1_pt1 | contig 14028 bp, 14 predicted proteins | sample 1573011 | NCBI WGS metagenome assembly OGMC01 (sample SAMEA2581888, study PRJEB24529) | metagenome | biome: Human gut stool | place: China | collected 2011
TTGTCGCCGTTTTCTATGCCGACGTCGATTATATTCGAGACTATCAGCGGAACGGTCAGCTCAAACGCCACTTCGATGAGCTTGAAAAACGGCGCAAGAATGCTTTCTTTTCTGTATTTTTTCAAATACCTAAAAAGCTTTGTCATGCTATTCTCCTCTTGAGATATATTGAGATATATAATGTATACAATACCTTAGATAATATCACGAAAACCGCCGCTTTTCAAGATTTTTGAATGCATTTCGTTTTCTTGACATGAGCGCCCGACAGTGCTAAACTTATGCGTTGTACAAAAGAAACGGTGTGGTGAACGATGAAAGAAAAAGCTCTCGAAAAAGACAAAGAGCTTCTCGAATGCGAAAAGCTCTGGATATTTGCCGTTATGATAGCGGTCGGCGGATTTTTGGGCGCATACACCTATGTTCAAAAGGGCGGAGTGTTCTGCAACGCGCAGACGGCAAACTTCGTGCTCATGGCGGTTCAGCTCGGTCAGGGCAATTGGCGCAAGGCGCTCTATTATCTCCTGCCCGCCTCGGCTTACCTGCTTGGAACGATTATCTCTGAATTTCTTCCGAAGCATATTAATCGCCGCAAGATAGTCCGTTGGGACACGGCATTCGTGGCGTTTGAGATGGCGTGGATATTCGCTCTCGGCTTCGTGCCGGACAGCGCACCCCCGCAGATCTGCCAGGTGGCGGTAAACTTTATCGCCTCAATGCAGTTCAACACCTTCCGCCAGGCAAAAAAGATACCCATGGCAACGACCTTCTGCACTAACCATGTCCGTCAGGTCGGCTCGAATCTTGTCAAGTGGCTTCGAAGCGGAAATAAAGAGGCGCGGGGCAAGATGTTCGCCCATCTTTTGATGATAGGCTCGTTTATAGCGGGCGCGGTGGCGTCCGCATTTATCTGCGGCTATCTCGGCGGCAAGACCATATGGTGCGCGGATATATTGCTTTTGATAGTGTTCTTTGCGCTCCTGCGCGCCGACCTCGGCGAGGAGCAGGATAAACTCGATGTCGTTCCGCACGGACATTGATGACAAGCTATATAGCTTTACATATTAATAAAATCAAATAACAAAAGCTCCCTTGCGTTCGGTGATATGCAGATATATCAACGGATTTGCGGGGGAGCTTTAATTTTTGTATCAAAAAGCCGGACTGATTTCTTGTAAAGTTAATCGCTTTACAAAAGTATTTAGCCCATTATGGGTATCTCAAGAAAAGTATAGGTGAAGCAATTGATAATATAGAAGATAAATGCGGCCGTCGGTACAGCGTAACCGGCAAATTTTTTCGCCTTGCCCTCCGAGAGGGAAGAGTACATGACGGTGCAGGCTATGAGCGTGAACATCTCGGTGAAGTAGAAAACACGCTGCCCGGAGGCATAGACGGAGGAAGAAAATCCGAGCACGGCGGCGCAGCAGACGGCGGCGCAGAACAGCACACCGACAGTGAGCCCGAGCCTTCTGCTTTTCTTTACGAGCGCCGCAATGAGCGCAAAAATGCAGCCGAGAAAAACAAAGCAAAGCACAATAACCGCTGATTCGAGCGGGCGCAGGCTGCCGCTTTTGAACATCTTTTCAAAGCCCTTGTCGGGCGTTGCGCGGCGGACGGCGATATATGCGGCGTTGACTCCGACACAAAGCACAAAAGCAAATGCGGCGAAAGCGGCCGAGAGCTTCTTTGCTTTTCGTGAGCCGTTGAATGCTTCGCGGATCGAGGCGCAGAGAAGAACAAGAAAGACGGCGGCGGTTATCAGCGAGAAGAAAAACGAAAAAGCGAAGTAGTTTGAAAATCCGCAGAGCAGCTTTTGAAATACGCTCATCTCCGCAAATTTTTCAAAGCCCGATGCCGCCTCCATCTCGCTGCGCCCGCGCAGACCGGGCGAGAGAATCAGCACCGCACCGGAGGCCATGCCCGTCAGAAGCGGGATGAATTGAAGAATTTTCAGCTTCTTTTGAACCACGGAGGCAATCAGCAGAATCACCTGCAGCGCGAGCACTGCGGCGCAGGCCTGCTCCTGCGATGCCGCGACAACGGCGACGACTGCCGCGGCGGCATAGGCGACGGGATGCACTCGCTCGCCCAATACCTCGAAAGTCAGCGGAGTTACCGCGATAAGCAGGGCTGCAAACGGGACGAGAAAAGTAAACGACCCCGCAAACCAGAATACAGACGGGTTGAGGCACGGCAGAAATACTGCCAAAGGCACGGCGCAGGCGAAGATATATCGCCGTCTTGCATCCGTTTTTTCTCCGAAAAAGTCGGAGATACGGCAGATGAACCACATTATATATATGATGAGTGCCGTTATAAACAGCTTCCAGAAAATCAGCGGCAGGCGCAGGAAATTTATCATCAGCCATTCGCCGACTATTCGCCCCGAAACGGTCGTGTATCGCTCATGAAGCCAGGCGGGGACGGTGAAGCCGCTGCGGTGGAGTATGCCGAGGAAGTGTCCGTCGTCGGTCTTTGGTATGAGCCGCGTGAACACAGTGCAGAAAAACAGCACTGCGGCGGAGTATCCCGCGATTATCGAGCGGGGAGATTCGCAAAATTTTTTAAGCTTTTCTCTCATCTCTGCTCACCTCCCGCCAACGCATACGGATTTTCGGCGGCGCCGCTTCCGCAGAGCGTGAGCGTGTCGGCGCGAAGATATATCGCCGGACACACGCCGCACAGCTCGTCCGCCGCAAGCGTCTTGTAGAATCCGCCCGTCGTGGTGACGGCGGTGACGCTGCTCTGATTTGTCGAAACGGGCGAGCTCGTCCAGTACCAGCAGTATCTGCGCAGGACGAAATAGCGCGAAGCGTCATTTTTGACGCACTGCTCCGTGGGGCTCTTTCGGCGGTCGGCAGCGCTTATATTTTTGAGCATATCTTTTGACGGCAAAAATACGGTATCGCCGTTTTTGTCTGCCGAAATAAGCGCGAGCTCGGCTGCCGAAAAATTATCCGTGCTTAAAAATCCGTCCCTTGAGTTGAGCCATGCGCGCAGGGGAGAGGTGAAATAATCCGAGCTGCCTATGCCGTCCCCCGACGGGTCGAACGCTTTAAAGCACAGCACCTTCTCGCTCATGAGCAGTGCGGTGTCCCCGGTGTCGATGACTCTCCAGATTATCGGCTCACCGAGATATGAGCCCAAGGCGATGCGGTCGCCTTTTTTGAGCCTGATTTTCCGCGCCGCGCCGCCTCCTATATAGGCGGACGAGGAAAACAGCAGGTGAGCCGACTCGTCTTTCAGCTTTGCGCTCCCGATAAAGGACAGCGCAAACAGTATTGCGGCCGCGACAACAGCCGCCCTGAAAGCCTTTTTCACCGTCTCACCTCCTAAAAGATTATTTTACATATACTATATCAAGCTCGTTGCAAGGCCCGCCGAGCTTCTGCTTCCCGGCCGAGTTGAGACCGAGCATACCGTTCGCCGCGAAAAACTCGCTCTCGATAACGCACGGTTTGTTTAGATTTTTGAGCTGCGTTGCCCTTGTGCCGGTAGTGTTGCCTATGCCCTTGACATACATGGATGAGCAGTTGCCGCCGTTTAAAAGAAATGCGTTTCTCGCTCCGTATGCAATGAGAACTTTCATCATATTGTCAAGCGGCATGAATTCGCCGATAGCCATGATATATTTATTCTCGGATATCTGAGCGAAAACAGTACGGTTGTGATAATAAGTATCGTGCTCGTTGGTGGCTGCGCCGTTTGTAATGACCTGGTGCTGATAGCGCAGGGAATTGTAAACTCCCTGTGAGATATATGTTCTGCAGTTTTCGTTAGTGAGCGTCGCGACCTTCCATGTGCCGTTTTTGTATATCAGCAGTCGCTTCTGGCCTTGTCCGTCGGCGGATTCGACGGAGCCGTTGCGTATCGTGGGAGCACCTGTTTTATATGTTGAGCCGGCCTCACCGTTTATTGCAATGAGTGAGCCGCTCTTTCTGCCCATGTCCTCGACCTTACCTACTGTGGTACCGAGCAGCTTTTGACTTGATGCTACGCCGATGTGATCCGGAGAGCAGGTGATTATCGCAACAGTTATAATCGGCTGGTAAGTTACCGTTTTGTCATAATCTATAGCGCCGTCCGCGTTAGCCTTTTTAAACGCTTGTGTTATCTGCGGACCGTAAGCTATGCGGTGTATTTCGATATTGACTCCGTTTGCATTGAGTCTCCATGCCCTGAGCACTTTTGCGCCCGCAATGCTTTTGACGCTGCTTGCACTTATTTCAAGCTTGCCTTTGGTTGCCGAGCCGGATTGGGCGGGCTTCTTCGTTGTCGTCGGTTTCGACGTGGGCTTGGCTGCGGCAGGCTTGCTCTCTGACGGTTGCTGTGTGTCCTGCTCGGACTTCGGCTCTGTTGACTCCAAAGCCGTTTCGGAGCTTGACTCAGACTCCTCAGCGCTCGTTTGTACGTCTTCGATTTCAGCTTCCGATGTGTTTTCCGGGGCGGTTGTGTCGTTTTCGGGTGCTTTGGTGCCGCACGCCGAAAAGCTCATAAGAACGAGCATACAGACGAGCAAAACCGCGAAAAATTTTTTTGCCATTTTAATGCCTCCTATATAATGTTATTTCTAAGTTGATTATATCACCGTGTTCTTTAAAACTATATGCCGCACGCGCATTTTGACGAATAAATTTTCGTCATTTTGCACTCTTTTTTGTGCTGCGCAGGTGCATATTATTTCGCAAATTCCGCTTTAATGCGCTGATGCTTTATGATATAATGAAAAGCAAAGGCGGGCGAGTACGCATAGGCTAACCGTACTTCCGCGCCCTATATGCATCGCTTTTGCATAAACTCTCTGAAAGGATGAAAATATATGAAATATGCTGTAGTGCTCTGCGACGGCATGGCGGATTATCCCGTCGAGGCTCTCGGCGGCAAGCCGCCGATGGAAGCTGCGAAGAAGCCCAATATCGATACACCCGCGTCAAAGGGCGAGGTCGGACTTGTGAGAACCGTTGCCGAGGGCTTGAAGCCCGGCAGCGATGTTGCAAATATGAGCGTGCTCGGATTCGACCCGAAGAAGTGCTATACCGGCCGTTCGCCCCTTGAGGCGGTGAGCATCGGAGTCAACATGAGCGATACGGACGTTGCCCTGCGCTGCAACCTTGTCACCCTGAGCGACGAGGCGGATTACGGCGCAAAGACCATGCTCGACTACTCCGGCGGCGATATTTCCACGGAGGAGGCCGCGCAGATAATCGAGACCGTGCAGCAGCATTTCGGCAGCAGCGAGTTTGATTTTTACAGCGGCGTGTCCTACCGCCACTGTCTGATAGTGCATAACGGCACGACGCAGCTGGGCAAGATGACCCCTCCGCACGACATCTCCGGCAGGGTCATAGGCGAATATCTTTCAACTTCGCCCAACGCCGAAAAGCTCATAGCCATGATGCGCGAGAGCTACGATATTCTGAAGGATCACCCCGTGAACAAAAAAAGGATTGCCGAGGGCAAGCTCCCCGCAAACTCGATATGGCTTTGGGGCGAGGGCAGCCGTCCGGCTCTGCCGTCTTTTGAAGAGAAATACGGAGTAAAGGGCAGCATCGTGTCCGCTGTCGATTTGCTCAAGGGCATAGGCATCTGCGCAGGCATGAACACCCCCGAGGTCGAGGGCGCAACAGGCTATATCGACACGAATTTTGAGGGCAAAGCGAACGCCGCGGTCGATGAATGGCGTAAAGGTCAAGACCTTGTCTATATTCATATTGAGGCTCCCGACGAGTGCGGACACAGAAACGAGCCCGAGAATAAGGTCAAGGCGATTGAACTTATTGACAGCCGTGTAATGCCTATAATCCTTGACTATCTCAACACTCAGGACGATTATAAGGTCATGGTTCTGCCCGATCATCCGACCCCGATAGCGACCCGCACCCACGCCTCCGACCCCGTGCCGTATCTGATTTACTGTAAAGGCAAAGAGCTTGACGGCGGCGTTTCAAGCATAAATGAAAAAACCGCCTCCGAGACGGGCAATTTCATTGAAGAAGGCTTCGAACTTATGGGCCATTTTCTTAAAGACTGACAGAAGGAGGAAACAAAAATGGGCTTTAGCATAGAAACAAAGTGCGTGCAGTCCGGCTATACGCCGAAAAACGGCGAGCCGCGTGTTGTGCCGATAGTACAGAGCACTACCTACAAATACGAGTCGAGCGAGCAGATGGGCAGGCTCTTTGACCTTCAGGAATCGGGCTATTTCTGCCGACCTTGAGGGCGGCGTCGGTGCTATGCTTACCTCGTCCGGTCAGGCGGCGTCGTTTTTCTCCGTTTTCAATATCTGCTCCGCGGGCGATCATGTTGTCGCGGCGTCCGCGATTTACGGAGGAACGTTCAATCTTTTCAACGTCACGATGAAAAAGCTCGGCATAGATTTCACCTTTGTCCGCCCCGACGCTACGGAAGAGGAGCTCAACGCGGCGTTTAAAGAGAACACAAAGGCTGTTTTTGCCGAGACTATATCGAACCCCTCTCTCGTCGTGCTCGACATTGAAAAATATGCGCGCGCTGCTCACGCACACGGCGTGCCGCTGATAGTTGACAACACCTTCCCGACCCCCATAAACTGCCGCCCGTTTGAGTTCGGCGCGGATATAGTCACCCACTCGACCACGAAATATTTGGACGGCCACGCGACGAGTGTCGGCGGAGTCATAGTCGACGGCGGCAGCTTCGACTGGACGCAGAACGACAAGTTCCCGGGGCTGACTACTCCCGACGAGTCATATCACGGGGTCATATACACCGAGCAGTTCGGCAAGGCAGCGTACATAACTAAGTGCACTACCCAGCTCATGCGCGACCTCGGCTCGATTCAGTCCCCGATGAACGCGTTCCTGCTCAATATAGGACTCGAGACGCTGCATCTGCGTATGCCGCGCCACTGCTCGAACGCTCTGACGGTTGCAAAGTTTTTGGCGGCTCATCCGAAGATAGAGTCCGTCCGCTACCCCGGACTCGAGGGAGACGAGTATTATGACCTCGCTCAAAAATATATGCCGAACGGCACTTGCGGAGTTATTTCTCTGCGGATAAAGGGCGGCAGAGAGGACGCAGTCAGGTTTATGGACTCCCTCAAGTTGGCTGCGATAGTCACCCACGTTGCGGACAGCCGCACCTGCTGCCTGCACCCTGCGAGCACTACTCACCGCCAGCTCACCGCGCAGGAGCTCGACGACTGCGGAGTGTACGAAAATCTCGTCAGGCTCTCCGTCGGAACGGAGAATGCGGATGACATAATCGCCGATCTCGATGCGGCGCTCTCCAACGTCTGAAAGTAGCAAAATAGACAAAATTTTCGAGTAAAATTTTATGCATAAAACCCGCCTGCAAGTTTTCCTGCAGGAGGGTTCTTTTGTTAAAAACTGTATATGCATTTTACACAGAATATTTCTCAGATAGCATCAAAAACGCACTGTAAAGCTTTTGACTTTACGCATATATTCTAAACTCTCATCAAACTGTAAAAGTTATCCACATTATCCACATAGTTATCCACATCAGCAAGGAGAAAAGCTTTACGACTTGTGAGTAAAAACAAGTGAAAAACTACTGAATATTGAGTGAATATTAATGAATATATTCAAAAACGCGCAAAAAACACCGCCCGGATTTCTGACAGAAAAACACGGGCGGTTTCAATATTTTTATGTTCTCAGCCGATGAACGGAATGTTATTTATGAGGTCGTTTATTCCGTTGAGCGAGCCGTTGAAGAAGCTGCGTATCATTTCGAACACGGTCATCGATGCGGTTATTGCGAACAGCACACCTATGATAATAACGATAATCAGCGCAAGACCCGCGCCGACCGCGAGACCTATCAGCGTGAACTGACCCATGCCCTTGGCGACCTTGGGCTTGTCGCCCTTCCATATAAAATAGAGCACGAGGCTGACGAGCGGCAAAAACCACAGCGCGGGGCCGAAGAAGCCGAGGAAGAAGCCGAGAGCCTTCCAGCCGCCTATGTTTTCGTTTGAGTCCGACGCGCCGTCGCTTACGTCCGCCTGCTCGGGGGCGGGAGAGGGCAGGGGGGTATTGTTATATAAGGATTGAGCTTTTTCTGCCGGCTGCTCCTGCGCCGCGCGCATGGCGTCGCTCTCCGCGAGGCTCACCGGCTCGCCGCAGTACGGGCATACCTTGAATCCGTCGTCGAGCTGTTTTCCGCATTTTCTGCAAAACATAATATCACTCTTTCACTTTTGTATCCGCGCAATTACTTGACGTCGGCTTTCTTTTCGAGCTTGCGCTTGTTGCCCTTTTCGTCTACTATATATGTATTGTCGAGCTGCGCGGTGAGATTCGCCTTGAAATCGGCGACATACCGCTTTTTGAGCTCCTCCCATTCGGCGAACTCATCTTCGCTGAGCGCTCTCTCCTGCGACAGGTGGTAGAGCTCGTTCATGCGCTTAATATCTTCCTGCTTCATGTCTGCCTCCGTAGGTTATGTAGTGTATTCATTATATACTATATTACGGATAAAGTCAATTTGAGAAAAGTGAACATAAATGACATTATTTTATAAAACCCGATATATTTGCCAAGCGAAAATTTCACAGGGATTTTCAGTTAAAAATCTTTACAGAATATTGTGCGTATGATATAATTTATAATGAATAGTAGAACAAATGGGCTCTTCCGGAGGTAATGATGATGGGTGAAAACTTGGTGGTGTTTTACAAACAACGATTGCGCAAGGAGCATAAACAGGCTTTTTTTGCCGCATTCTTTATCGGGCTGTTGGTTCATATTTATAAATTCACCAACGATCTGCCGAACAATGATACGGTGTTTTATTATTTTTCTTATCAGAATATTGTTAAGTCCGGGCGATGGGCGCTGTCCCCGGCATGCGCGATAAGCTCATTTTTCGACCTGCCGTGGGTGATAGGATGTATATCCTGTATTTATATTGCGCTTACGGTTGTTGTTATCGTTGAGCTTTTTAAGATTAAGAATCCGGTTCTTATTTTTTTGATATCAGGTATACTTGCGGCATCTCCTGCAACAACGGAAACTTTTTTCTATGAATACACGGCAGACGGATATATGCTCGCGATGCTTTTGTCTGCATGTGCGGCGTATTTGTCGAGAATAGATGAGAAGCGCGTTTCAAGGCAGATCATCAGTGCTACACTGTTATGTTTAAGCTGCGCGATATATCAGGCATATCTTTCGTTTTCGCTGATACTTGCTACCTGTTATTTTATTTACACATTGCTTGAAAATAGGAATGATAACAAGACCAACGCCAAATGGATATTGCGCCAAGCAATCATATATATATATCCTCGTTGGTTTCCTATTATATAATCTGGAAGATCATATTGAAAATAACCGGATATAGGGCAACAACATATATGGGAATATCATCTGCCGGTGATGTTTCCGAATTCAATCCGCTGCGCAGAATTATAAGATTGATCAAAGATTTTATAAAATACTTTATATACTGCAATCCATTTACATATGGTTGGTCGTTGTATACTGTTCTTGGAATACTGTCGATTTTGGCCATAGCGGCGGCATTTATTATAGCGTTATGCAAATCAAAGGTATATAAGCACAAGTGCTCGACGATTTTATGCTTATGTGCTATAATTGCACTGCTGCCGTTTTCGGGTATATTCATGCTTATTTCGGACGGCGTGACATGTTTTCCGAGAATGCAGCAATCGCTGAACTTATTGGTCATATTTGCGGCGATTTTGATTGAGCGGTGGGCTCCTAGAATTTCAATTAAGAATGTAGTATGTCTGCTGTTTGCACTTGTTGTATTTGATAACTCAATCATAGCGAATGTCTGTTATTATCAGATGTCGATGTGCTATGAAAACACATATGCCGAAGCACTCGAAATGAATAATGTCATAAATGAGTACCGCCGGGAATACGGTGTCGAGAAGCTCGCGATACTTGGCACGAGATCCCAGTGTCAAAATCGTGATATTGATTATGAGAATCAGAAGATACTCAGTGGGGTTAAGTTGAGTGTCTTGAGCGGCAGTGTATATAGAACCCTTATAATAGACGGCGAGCACGCGGTTCCGTTTTTGCAGCATACATTCGGAATGAATATGACTGTTCCCACTAGCACAGAACAACACGAACTTTGGGCTGACAAAGAGGTCCGGGAAATGAAAAACTGGCCCGACAAGGATTCTGTCAAGGTTATAGGCGATGTGCTAGTAATAAAACTTTCAGATGAAGAAGCGGAACTCAGAAAAACTGCCGAAGATGAATGGGAGGCAGCAAATCGCAGTAAATAGAAAAAATGAAAAACGGTTGTGTGAGACAAAATCGCACTAACCGTTTCTTTATAACTAAAATTTTCGTAAATCGTGAGTGAGCAAATGATATGAAAACGCGAGAAAAAGCGAGAAAAACAGAGCACGCAAAACGTAAATTAAAATTTTAAGAAAAAGTGCTTGACAAGCATAGGCTCATGTGGTAATATATCGTAGCATTAAGAATATCGGAGGTAACAAGTATGTCAACTTATATGCCCAAAGCGGGCGACATAACCCGTAAGTGGTATGTCATCGATGCTGCCGGTAAGCCTCTCGGCAAGGTGGCAGTTCAGGCTGCCGTCCTTCTTCGCGGCAAGCATAAGCCCACATTCGCTCCTCACGCCGACTGCGGCGACCATGTGATCATCATCAATGCCGAGAAGGCTGTTCTCACCGGCAACAAGCTCAACCAGAAGATGTATTATCATCACACCGGCTATATCGGCAACATGAAAGAGGTCAAGTACAGCACCCTCATGAAGACAAAGCCCGAGTTCGCTGTCGAGCTTGCAGTCAAGGGTATGCTGCCCGACAATACTCTGGGCCGCACCGCTCTGACCAGACTCCGCGTCTACAGAGGCGCAGAGCACAAGCACGAAGCACAGAAGCCCGAAGAGTGGGCTCTTTAATGAAGGGAGGCAATTAAATAATGTACGATTCAGTTCCTTATTTCTACGGTACAGGCCGCAGAAAGAAATCAGTCGCCAGAGTTCGTCTTTATGCCGGCACCGGCAAGATCATCATCAACGACAGAGAGATTGACGATTATTTCGGCCTTGAGACTCTTAAGCTCATCGTCCGCCAGCCTCTCGCTCTTACAGGCACCGGCGAAAAGCTCGATGTCATCTGCCGCGTCAACGGCGGCGGCGTGACCGGCCAGGCAGGTGCTATCCGCCACGGTATTTCTAGAGCACTCCTTCAGTATGATGCAGAGCTTCGCCCCGCACTCAAGAAGGCAGGCTTCCTGACCAGAGACCCGAGAATGACCGAAAGAAAGAAATACGGTCTCAAGGGCGCTCGCCGTGCACCCCAGTTCTCGAAGCGCTGAATTTTTACCGCTTACAAGACGAATATCAGCTCCCGGGCAGCATTGCTGTTCGGGAGTTTTTCTGCATTTTTGAAGGATTTTTTGCGCCTGACAGCTTTTTGGGAGACAAACTCCCGAGTTTTCGGTTATTTCTTGAAAAATCAATGCGTTGTGATATAATTAATATTGAGAAATGAGCTTATAAAGGAGTGACTTGTTCGGAACAGAAAATATAACGGACATAAGAGAACCGAAGCCCTTGCTCTTTTGGCGCAGTGCGGCATATCAAGGAAAGGTAACAGGAAAATGAAAAGGCGCTTTATTTCTTTTGCTCTCGTGTGCATTCTCTTGCTGATTTTTCCCGCGTGCTCATCGAAACAGAACAATGACTACGGAGGCGATCCTATGGAATTTAAAAGCTTTAAGCTGACGGAGAACAACTGCTCGGCACAGAACGCCGTGTATGAGGGCTGCAAAACAGAGGACGGAGTACATCTTGAGTATTATATGAGCTCGAACGACTGGGATACTGAGCTGTCCTGCTTTGTCGAATCCCGCGATGTCATCCGCTCGGTTGACGGGGACGAGAATCTCTACCGCGAGGTGTGCGCCCTGTTCGGAAATTGCAGAATAGATGAATGGGTTGGTTTCCGAGGCGCAAATCCCCCCGATGTTCTTGACGGAAGCTCGATGAGCTTTTCTGCTGTCTTGGCGGACGGAACGGAGATTGAGGCGAGCGGGAGCAACAACTTCCCGAAAAATTACCAAACATTAAGAGCCGGGATTAACAGGCTGATAACCTCGAATAAAATAAGAAGCACCGAGTTTTCCGAAGGGAGCTATGCGATTTCGCTGCCCAAAAGTTGGGTAGGCGTAGTCAGCGCCGGTTTTTCGGAGGGCATGGTGGCGTTTTCCGTCGATAAAACGGACGGCGATGAGCTCACGTTCTTTATAATCGATACCGGCAACGGCTATTCCTCGGACTCCTACAAGGGCAGAGTGGAAGTGGGGCGGCTTGTTTCGGACGAAAACACCCTGTTTGTTACGGCGCGCGACCATTATCGGATAAACGCATATTCGGAAAAAGTTTCCGATGCCGCGCTTGCGCTTTGGGAGACCTATGAGAGCGACAAGCGAGCAATAATCGAAAGCCTGCATGGCATAAACGGGTATGAGCTTTATCCCGAGGACGGGTCTATTCTGCATGAGACCGACGCGCGGGATTTGGCGGATAAGGCGCGAAGCCTCTGGCTGACTCTGAATTTTGCGGGCGAGTATTCCGCCGGGGAGAAGCCCGTGACAATAAGATTCAGAAAGTATATTCCAATGTTTCCCCAATACCGGTATGTGACCACGATGGAAGAGGTCCGTAAAAATTTTTTAGAGGTCTTTTCCGAGGAGTTTACAGATAAAATACTGAGCCAAGCTGTCGCCGACAGGGATTTGATGGAGCATAACGACAACATATATGTAGCATATAAGAAAAACGACGGCGAAGTCTCCTATAACAGCTGGATGCATCACGTCGAGGATGACGGCAACGGGAATTTCACGGTTGTTATGGCCGTAAGAAAACGCTCGGTTGACGATATCATCTATGTCAAGCTGCCGACAGGGAAAAATGCGGAGGGAAAGTTCGTGTTTACCGATTACCCCTATTGGGATAAATCAAAATAATTCTCGCGGACATACTCCGCAGGGAACGAAAAGTTTTCTTGTAAATCGCCGCTCTGTGTGATATAATCATATCGATAAAATTTTATCAAAGAGGGGATTTTTATGAAAACCGCAATTTACGGCGCAGGGTCGCTCGGCACCGTGCTCGGCGCATATCTCGCAAAGGCGGGCGTGGATGTCGATCTTATCACGCGCAACCGCGAGCACGTCGAGGCGCTCAACAGAGACGGCGCAAAGATAATCGGCACCGTCAATATGACCGTGCCCGTCCACGCGCTGACTCCCGACGAGATGACCGAAAAATACGAGCTGATAATCCTGCTGACAAAGCAGCTCGACAATGTCAATGTTTTAAAGAAGCTTCAGAAGAATATGACCGACGACTGCATCGTCTGCACGCTTCAAAACGGACTGCCCGAGCTCTCCGTCTCCGAGGTCGTCGGGGAGGACAGGACTATGGGCTGCACCGTCGCATGGGGTGCAACGCTCCACGGCAAGGGTGTGTCGGAGCTCACGAGCGAGCCCGACAGCATGAGCTTCGGTCTCGGCAGAATGAACGGTCAAAAGGACGAAAAGCTCATGCAGGTGAAGGCGCTGCTTGAGAAGATGTGTCCCGTTGAGGTCGAAGATAATTTCATGGGCGTGCGCTGGTCGAAGCTGCTCATCAACGCCGCGTTCAGCGGTATGTCCGCCGTTATCGGCGGCACCTTCGGCGACGCCGCGGAGAACAAGACCTCGCGTGTCTGCTGCCAGAATCTCATAAAGGAGTGCATCGATGTCGCCGCGGCTGCGGGCATAAAAATAGAGCCTGTTCAGGGCAAGGATATAGTGAAGCTCCTCGACTACAAGGGCAACGGCATAAAGAAAAAGATATCCTTTACACTCATCCCGATTTGCATCAAGAAGCACAGGCTCTTAAAGGCGAGTATGCTCCAGGACCTTGAAAAGGGCAAGAAGTGCGAGGTTGACGCGATAAACGGCGTTGTCTGCGCCTACGGCAAGAAGTATTCCGTCCCCACGCCCTATAATG
>OGMC01000381.1_pt1 | contig 13899 bp, 14 predicted proteins | sample 1573011 | NCBI WGS metagenome assembly OGMC01 (sample SAMEA2581888, study PRJEB24529) | metagenome | biome: Human gut stool | place: China | collected 2011
CCGCCGTTATCACGAGCACGGGTCTGCCGCAGTCCGCATTCAAGGCGGCTGCAAAATGTGCCTTATGGATTTGGGAAAGACCCGTCATGCCGACGGGCAGACGGGTGTTTCGGACGCAATCGAGCAGCGCGCCGTATTCTTCGATTTTTTTTGCCGATGCGATAAGACCGTTCATAATACCTCTCTATACCCCTATGATGAAGTATATTTGATTTGCCTAAAACCTAATTATACTATGCGCGGCCGAAAAATTCAATGACAAGAGTGACAAATTCGCAGGCTTTTTTACTGCCCCACTCCCGCCGTTTTGCAGTTTTCGAGATGCTCCCGGTAGGTTTTGGCGAAATAGTAGTTGCCGTCGTTATCCGTGACAAAGAAATAGTATTCGGTATCTGCGGGATTCAGTGCGGCGTTTATCGCCTCGATGCCGGGATTCGTAATCGAACCTGCGGGAAGCCCCTTTCGGTCATAGGTGTTATAAAACTCATCGTATTTGTCCGCCTGCTCCTCACCTATATAGGGCTTGACGCTGCGCTTTAAATAGAATATCGTCGCGTCGCACTGCAGGCGCGGATAACTCGGGGAATTGAGCCTGTTGTGGAGCACGGACGAGACATTTGCCATGACGGACGGCACGGACGCCTCCTGCTGGATTATCGAGGCGAGCGTAATAACCTCGTCCATGGACATCCCGAGCTCTTCGGCCTTCTTGTACATCCCGTCGGTGAGCTTCGACTCTGTGTTCGAGAGAAAACGGCCGAGCGCCTTTTCCGCGCCCTCGCCGACATAGAAATCATATGTATCGGGATAGATATAGCCCTCGAGCAGGAACGGGCGCTCCTGCGGATTCTTTATCGACTGCACAAATTTGTTCTCACGCGAAGCGTCATTGACCGCCGCGATAAACTCGTCCTTCGTGCAAACGCCGCCCTCTTCGAGCTTCTGCGCCGCCTGAATTGCCGTTGTTCCCTCGGGGAAAGTCAGTCTCACCGTCTCCGGCGCGGGCGCGGGCTTGAGACGGTCTATGAGCGAGCACGAGCAGAGGCTCAGCGCGAGCGCAAAAATCAGCATAGCGGCGATATATTTTTTGAAAATCTTCATGATATTGACCTCCGTTTTTCGGCTGAACGACCGGATAAGATGATTTTATCAAAAATAACGAGCAAATTCAACTTTCTTCTTCGCGGAATATCGGCGCGCCCGTGCGGAAAGCTAAAAAAGCAAACGCAGAGAAAGGAGAAATTTATGGACAAGCCGAAAAAGCGGAGGAAAAAAATAATAGAAATGCCGCCCTATAACGACCCGATGAACAAGGAGGGCGAAATCCCGACCGACGTGCTCGGCAGCTACTCGGGCACGCCCTTGGACGGCTCGCAGCCCGTGCAGGACGCGGACGACCTGTAAAATAAAAAAGTCCCCGAAAAAAAGTTAAAGCCGAATGTGTGCAGCATTCGGCTTTAGCTTTGGGGAAAGAGAAAATAAAAATGAAAAAAGAAGTTGACAATTATTAAAACCAGATAAGTAGTTGTCTCTTCAGTACCTCTCGGGTACACATATAGAATAATTGTGCCGTATTGCATCAAGTATACATAAATGTGAACAAATTGTAAACATTGCCTGTTCTTTTGCTCGGGTTTGCCTTTTTTCGGCATTTTTATTGAAAAATTCTGTCGCGAAGCCTGTTTTTTCTGAGGCCGAACGGGCAATAATTGCGAGTTTCAGGTTGTATTATTTACATATCGGGTATAAAATAGTAGGAGCTGTATTTATACCTATATTTACAGCTATGCAGCAACAAACGAAAGGTTTGGTATAATGGATTATTCACTGACAAAGAAGGCCGCCGAGGAGCAGATAACCGCAAAGCTCTCTCACTTTTTCGGCGTAACTCCCGAGGAGGCCAACTACGAGCAGTTTTACAAGGCTATCGCGATGATAACCCGCGATATGCTCAGACAGGGCAGACATGAGTTTGAAAAGCGCTGCGAAGAGAGCGGCTCGAAGCGCGTATACTATCTCTGCATGGAGTTCCTCATGGGGCGCTCGCTCAAGAACACGCTCTATAACCTCGACCTCATCCCCGTCATGGAGGCGGCGCTCAAGGATTTCGGCATAAAGCTCGACAAGCTCTATGACTGCGAGCCGGACGCGGGTCTCGGCAACGGCGGTCTGGGCCGCCTTGCGGCGTGCTATCTCGACGCTTTGGCAACCGACGGCTATCTCGGCATGGGCTACTCCATTCTCTATGAATACGGTATCTTCAAGCAGAAGCTCGTTGACGGCTGGCAGACCGAGATGCCCGATTTCTGGCTCCCCGGCGGCGAGGTATGGCTCGTTGCGCGCGAGGAGAAGAGCGTTGACGTCAGCTTCGAGGGCAATGTCGTCGACCGCTGGGAGGACGGCTATCACAGCGTCGATATAGAGAACGCGAAGAAGGTTCACGCCGTTCCCTACGATATGATGGTCGCCGGCAAGGACGGCAAGGGCGTCAGCGTCCTGCGTCTCTGGAGCGCAAAGAGCTCGGAAATAGACATGAACTCCTTCAATCAGGGCGATTACCTGCGCGCCATGGAGCAAAACGCCATGGCAGAGGTCATAAGCAAGGTGCTCTATCCCGCGGACAATCATCCCGAGGGCAAGAGCCTGCGTCTGCGCCAGCAGTATTTCCTCGTCTCCGCATCCGTTCAGGATATCATCAACCGCCACCTGCGCAAGTACGGCTCGCTCGACAATCTCTGCGACAAGATGGCTATCCATATCAACGACACCCACCCGACTCTCGCCATTCCCGAGCTTATGCGTCTGCTGCTCGACGAGTGCGGCTACAGCTGGGACGATGCATGGGCTGTTGTCACTGAGGTGTTCGCCTACACGAACCACACGGTTATGAGCGAGGCTCTCGAATGCTGGAGCGAGGATCTCTTCCGCCGCCTGCTTCCGAGAATATATCAGATAGTCAAGGAGATAGACAACCGTTTCCGCAGCAGCGTCTGGGAGCAGACCCACGACGCCGGCAAGGTCGAGAGAATGGCTATAATCTCGAACGGCGTAGTGCGCATGGCCAATCTCTGCGTCGCCTGCTGCCACAGCGTTAACGGAGTCTCCGCCCTCCACAGCGAGATACTCAAGGACAGCGTGTTCCACGACTTCTATACCCTCACGCCCGACAAGTTCTGCACCGTCCCAAACGGCATCGCCCACCGCCGCTGGCTCTGCCAGTCGAACCCGCGCCTGACCTCGATGCTCAACGACCTCATCGGCGGCGACTTCGTATATAACGCCGAGTGCCTCTCGGAGCTTGCGAAATATAAAGATAACCCCGCGGTGCTCGCGGAGATTGAGAAGATAAAGACCGCGAACAAAGCGGACTTTGCAAAGCGCGTCAAGGCAAAGACCGGCATAGAGCTCGACCCGAACTCTATTTTCGATGTTCAGGTCAAGCGCCTGCACGAGTACAAGCGTCAGCATCTCAACGCGCTCAACATCCTCGCAAAATATCTTGCGATAAAGGCGAATCCCTCGGGCGAGTTCACTCCCCACACCTATATCTTCGGCGCAAAGGCCGCGAGCGGCTACTTCATGGCGAAGAAGATAATCAGCTTCATCTGCGCTCTCTCGGAGCTTATCAACAACGATCCCGACGTTAAGGGCAGGCTCAAGGTCGTCTACATGGAGGACTACAATGTCTCCATGGCTGAATATATGATGCCCGCCGCCGACGTCAGCGAGCAGATTTCCCTCGCCGGAACCGAGGCGAGCGGCACGGGCAACATGAAGCTGATGATGAACGGCGCTATAACCCTCGGCACACTCGACGGCGCGAATGTCGAGATTCACGACTCGGTCGGCGACGAGAATATAGTTATCTTCGGCATGACCACCCCCGAGGTCAATGAACTCAAGAGCAAGGGCTATGTTCCGATGAATTTCTACAACAACAATGCGGAGCTTCGCAATGTTATCGATTTCATAAACCGCGGCTTCTGCGGCAAGCAGTTCCCGGAGATAAGCGGAACCATCGTCTATCACGATCCCTACATGGTGCTCGCGGACTTCGCGGACTACCGCCAGGCGCAGAACAAAATAGACGAGCTCTGGGCGGACAGAACGCGCTGGAACTCGATGTCGCTGATGAACACCGCCTGCTCCGGCAGATTTGCCGCCGACAGAGCGGTAAACGAGTATGCAAAGAACATCTGGCACACCGTCCCCGCAAAATAAGGACTGCCCCACTCGGCGCAGACCAAAGAACAAAAAGAAAACCGCAGCTCACGCTTTTGAGCGTAGGTTGCGGCTTTTTGCTTGCCTGATTTTGCTCTTTTAAGCGTTTTTTGCCCGCTCGCAGTATACTTATACAGCTTCGGGGCAAGAAAACGCTTTCCGCATCCGATTGCGGCAGCCCTTTAAAAGCGGTTCCCCACTCGGCGCATCAACGAGTGTCGAGCCGGCGTCAAAGAAAATCCACTGGGCCATGTGAAATCCCCTTTGCTTGTACTAGTTCATGTTCCAGCACATCTGCAAAGCGCTGTATCGGCGCTGCAAGTGTTTCTGCATAGTCAAAGGTCAGTTTATCCTCCTTATATTTCAGCGGATTTCTGCGAACCTTTAACGCATATTGCATTGCGTCTGCATCGGGGCAAAGATTATTTTCCACTGCCCATTCTGCGGCGGCGGTCTTTGCGATGATTCTGCCGGTGCGAAGGGTATAAATGCACCGTGCAATATCCAGCAGCCAGCCAAATGTGTAGAAGCTCCGTCCGGTGCTCTGTGCATATTGTCTGATTGTTTCATAGTGGTGTTTCACATCGGCATACAGCTCTTTGAAAGCGGGATAATTCAAGTTGTTTCTAATATCCGCCCCATACAAAAGAACGCCGCTCTCGACCAACTCTGCCATGCAAAAGCTGTCAAACACATAACGGTCGGTAACTCTTTCTCCGCTGGTTCCCCAATATACGACCCGGTCAGCCGCACCTGAAAGGAACGCATCTAACGTGAGCATACCGCCTTCAAAGGAACGGTAATAGAGGTTGCCCGGCTCATCTGCAAGCATCGCTTGCCGAAGTCCCACAAGCGATTGTGCCTGTCCCTCACTCATTTGGCTATCCGTCAGAGCGAGAATATCAATATCACTCCATCCCAATTTGAAATCATCTAGGACGGATGAGCCATACAAATAAATCGACGGCTTAACATCTGAAAGAATACTACTGATTTCGCGAACCATCTTATCTATTGCACGTTGCACAACATTTCGCCTCCATTCATTCCAGTCTGTCCGAAAGAATAAACTTGTTGACCGCTGTCCATATTGGACACAAAAGACAATAAATTCTCCCTCCGGCAAACCTCTCGCTCGCCTGTGTGTACACATATTATATCACAAAAGATAGCCGCGTTTTCAATAGGACTCGCAGAAGTTATCATCCTAATAATGTAACTTTTCTGTGAGCATAAGCCGATTTGATGGTTTTTATACTGCCGGACATACTCCACATTGAAATCCCCACCTATTGGTTTTACCGTTTTGTGGGGTAATTAGCGTAATCGCAAATATTCATGCTCATCAGGGAACGATATTCATCATAGCGTGATTTGCTGTTTCGTGGGGATTTTTCAACGAGGATGATAACTACTTCACCCATTTCACTATCCTTGTCTTACAGAGCAGAAAACAAACGTTTTTCGACCCTTAAACGCACAAAAACAGGCGGCATCCAACCAATGTTGAATGTCGCCTGTTTTGTCCAATCCTGTCTGACAGATGCCGATTTCGTAATTTTCTCAAATTACTGTCTTATCGGCACACGCCTCTCACGCTTTTGGGCGTAGGTTGCGGCTTTTTTGTTATAATTTGCTTTTGCTCTTTTAAGCGTTTTTACAAGGCTTGATTCAATACAAAGACCCGCAGAGACTGTCTCCGCGGGTCGATTTCTTGCTTACGGTTTGTGGTAGAGCTTTTTGACCTGGTAGTGCGGCTCGCAGGTCAGGTTTATACCGAGCTTGCGGTAGATATCCGCGTCAACCTGAGAAAGTATGACGGAGGAGTGTGCCTCGCAGCCGCGCAGGAGCGAGAGCGTATCAAACGCTTTCTTCGCAGGCTCGCTCTCGATCGCGCTCATGGAGAGCGCTATGAGCACCTCGTCCGTGTGCAGGCGCGGGTTGTTGTTGCCGAGGATGCTCGTCTTGAGCAGCTGTATCGGCTCTATAACGCCGGGGTCTATGAGCAGCTGTTCCTTGGGCTGACCGCTTAACAGCTTTACGGCGTTGAGTATCGCCGCCGAGCTCGCGCCGAGAAGGTCGGAGGTTTTTCCGGTTATGAGTCTGCCGTCGGGCAGCTCTATCGCAACCGCGGGATTGCCCGTATCTCTCGCTCTGTCGAGCGCGGGGCGCACGCAGCGGCGGTATTCCTCGGTGATGCCCGCCTGATTCATCAGGCTCTCGATTTTAGTCAGCTCCGCGTCGCCCGTGAGCCCTCTCTTGTGGTCGCACAGGGCGTTGAAATAGCGGCGGATTATCTCGTTCAAAGATGCATCGCGGGTCGCGGCATCGTCGGAGATACAGTAGCCCGCCATGTTGACGCCCATATCGGTCGGCGACTTATAGGGGCTCACGCCCTCGATTTTCTCGAATATCGCGTTGAGCACGGGGAAAACCTCAACGTCTCTGTTATAGTTGACGGTGGTCTTGCCGTAGGCCTCGAGGTGGTAGGGGTCGATAACGTTGACATCGTTCAAGTCGGCGGTCGCCGCCTCATATGCGAGGTTCACGGGATGCTTTAAGGGCAGATTCCATATCGGGAAAGTCTCGAACTTTGCGTATCCCGCCTTTATGCCGCGCAGGTTGTCGTGGTAAAGCTGGGAGAGGCAGGTCGCCATCTTTCCGCTGCCGGGGCCCGGTGCGGTTATGACAACGAGCGGACGCTCGGTCTCTATGTACTCGTTCTTGCCGAAGCCGTCCTCGCTGACGATGTGAGGTATATTATAGGGGTAGCCCTCTATGGGATAGTGGATGAACACTCGCACGCCGAGCTTTTCGAGCCTGTTTTTGAAGGCGAGCGCGGCGGGCTGACCCTTATACTGCGCGATAACCACGCTGCCGACGAAAAGCTCTATGGCGCGGAATGCGTCGATGAGCCTCAAAACGTCGCTGTCATAGGTTATGCCGAGGTCGCGGCGCATCTTGTTGTTCTGGATATCGCTCGCGTTTATAACGATGACGATCTCAACATCCGAGCCGATATTCTTGAGCATCTGGAGCTTACTGTCGGGCTTGAAGCCGGGCAGGACGCGCGAGGCGTGGTAATCGTCGAAGAGCTTGCCGCCGAACTCAAGATAGAGCTTGCCGCCGAAGTCCTCTATGCGTCGGCTTATCTGCTCCGATTGCTTTTTGATATAAAGGTCGTTGTCGAATCCCACTTTGAACATTATAAAACCTCACAGTATATTTTTTGCGCCTGACGCGCTTTATCGCCGCAGTTTGCGCCGCTCTTCGGCGCGAATTTTATCAAAATCAACTAATTAATTATACAACGTCCGTGCAGCATTTGCAACCGTTTTGAAGCAATACGGACGCGCACACAAAAGAAAAAATCCCCGCATGAAGCTCATACGGGGACTTTGCGTCGGCTTACTCTCAGATATATTTTCTGATGAACTTTTCGACTGCGGGCCAGTACTTGTCGGGGTTGACCGTAGAGGCCTCTGCGTGCGGCGCGCCGGGGATAACAAGCTTTTCCTTGTCGCACGCGGCGGCGCGGTAGACGCGCTCCTGCATCCAGAAGGGAACGAAATCGTCCTTATCGCCGTGGATGAACAGGGTCGGCGTGACGGAGCGGGAGACCTGCTCTATGCAGGACGCCTTTTTCATATCGTAGCCCGCACGAAGCATTGTGGCGCTTCTTGCCGCCGTAAGGAACGGGAACACGGGCAGGCTGTACGCGTCCTTTATGTTTGATCTGCACTCGTCCCAAACGGAGGTGTATCCGCAGTCCTCAATGGCGCAGACGACATTCGGCTCGAGCGGCTCGCCTGTAGTCATCATAACTGTGGCCGCGCCCATGGAGAGACCGAAGAGCACTATCTTTGCGTTCGGGTCCTCGTTGATTATATAATCGACCCATGCCTTGATGTCTATTCTGTCATCCCAGCCCATGGCAACATGGTTCGATTCGCTGTCTCCGTGGCCGCAGAGGTGCGGGAACAGGCAGTTGAAGCCCATCTCGTGGAACCTCTTGCCGAACGCGCCCATGCTCTTGGGCGAGCCGGTGTAGCCGTGAACAACGATGACCCAGACGTCGCTCGGCTCGTCCGCGAGGATTATCTCGCCGTGGACATAGCCGCCGCGCGGGGTAACTATCTTCACCTTTGCGGGATTGGAGGCTTCAAACCACTCCATGCCCCTCTGAGTGATCTCGTTATAAGTGCCCTGCTTTGCCTCAATTTTCTTGGCTATAGACTTCCTGCTCATGGTCATGTTGAAAATAACGTTGCCCAGAGCGAGATATGCCGCACCGACTGCTGCACCTGCGGAAGCGGCTGCTATGGCAAGCTTTTCGGGTGATTTTTTCTTTCCCACTGTACTTCAATCCTTTCTTTTTTTATAAAACGGTGTTTATAGAAGTATTCTACCATAAAACGCCCTCGGTTGCAACCACAAAAAGCCCCCTGAGTAAAACGGCTCGCGGAGACAGGAATATGTACCCGCCTTTTAGCGGGTGAGGTTATTCCTCTTTAAGCTTGTCGCGCTTGTTTTTGGCCTTGTTCTGCTGCTGATTCTGCTGCTTGTTGTTCTGCTGCTGATTCTGTTGGTTCTGACCCTGACTGTTCTGCTGATTACGGTTTTCCATCAAGAGCACACTCCATAGATCCCTCTGCGGGAAAATTAGGATTTTTTAAATCCTTCCGTATTCTTTCCCCCGACGCACGGTTTATGAGCGCAAAACTGATGAAATTTTTGCCTTTTTCTGATATAATCGTATCAGAACTTGACGGAGGGCAGGCATATGGAAATAACGGACAAGCTTATAGAGCATCTCGAAGCACTCGCGCATATAGAGCTCGGCTCCGAAGAACGCGCCGACTGCCGCAGAGATTTTGAAAAGATAATAACATATATGGACACGCTCTCGGCGCTCGACACCGACGGCGTTGAGCCGCTCGTCCACCTGTCCGGCAGAGTGAATGTCCTGCGCGAGGACGAGCCGGGTGAGACACTCGGATCGGACGAGGCGCTTTGTAACGCCTGCGAGACGGCAGACGGCTGCTTCTCCGTCCCGAAAACAGTGGAATGAGGTGCGGCATGGGAGATATAATTAAGCTTTCCGCCCTCGCTCTGGGCGAAAAAATCGGGCGCGGCGAGATAAAAATCGCCGAAGTCCTCGACGCGGTATATAAGTCGGAGGAAAAAAACAGACGGTTCAACTGCTTTATCACGCTCTGCCGCGAACGCGCATACGAAAAGAGCGCGGAGATACAGCGACGGCTCGACGCGGGAGAGTACATTTCCCCGCTTGCGGGCGTGCCGATAGGCATAAAGGACAATATCGCGGTCGATGGAGTTAAAATGACCTGCGGGTCGCGCATACTCGAAGATTATGTGCCGCCCGTCAGCGCGACGGCGGTAAAAAAGCTCGAGGACGCGGGGCTTATCGTTGTCGGAAAGCTCAACATGGATGAGTTCGCCATGGGCTCGACGGGCGAGACCTCATATTTCGGCGCGGTACTGAATCCCCTCGACGAAACGCGCGTACCCGGCGGCTCGTCGTCGGGCGCAGCGGCGGCTGTTGCGGCGGGTATAATCCCGCTCGCGCTCGGCTCGGACACGGGCGGCTCCGTCAGGCAGCCCGCGGCGTTTTGCGGAGTTTTCGGCTTCAAGCCGACCTACGGCGCAGTCTCCCGAAACGGTCTTGTCGCCTACGCCTCGTCCTTTGATCAGATAGGTGTGACAGCGGCTGCGGCAGCCGACTGCGCGGCTCTCGAAAATATAATCTCCGGGCGCGACGGCGGCGACGCGACGAGCGAAGAAATAAAGCCCTCTCGGGCGGACGGCGAAGAATTTTCGCTTCGCGGCAAAAAAATAGGCGTTCCCGAAGAGTTTATCTCCTCTTGCGGCAAAGATATCCGCGAGGCTGTCGCAGCCGCGCTGAAAAAGGCTGAGGCGCTCGGCGCGGAAGTCGAATATTTCTCTCTGCCGCCGCTTAAATTTTCCGTGCCCGCCTACTATATAATTGCCTGCGCGCAGGCGAGCTCGAATCTCGCGCGGTACGACGGAGTTCGCTTCGGGCGGCGCGCCGAAAACGCCGCCGACCCGACCGAAATGTATATCAAAAGCCGTTCGGAGGGCTTCGGGCGCGAGGTCAGGCGCAGGATAATGCTCGGAAACTTCGTGCTCGGCGCGGGATACTACGACGCATACTACAACAGGGCGCTGAAGGCCCGCAGAGTAATACGCGACGCGGTTTTAAATGCTTTCGAAAAATATGATTTTTTAGCGTGTCCCGTATATCCGTCGGCGGCTCCGAGGCTCGGCGAGAGCCTTAAAGACCCGCTGAAAACCTATCTCGGTGACGCATACACCGTCACGGCGAATCTCGCGGGGCTCCCCGCGATAAGCATCCCGTGCAAAAATATGTGCGCCCTCCAGCTCATGGCGGCTCCGTTTGACGACGGAAGTCTTTTGAGCGCGGCTGGCGCTTTGGGGGAGGCGGTAAAATGAAATACGAAACCGTCATAGGGCTCGAGGTCCACATAGAGCTGCTGACAGAGACTAAAATGTTCTGCTCCTGCCCCACAAAATTCGGCGGCGAGCCCAACACCCACGTCTGCCCCGTCTGCTTGGGGCTGCCCGGCACTCTGCCGACGCTCAACAGAAAGGCCGTCGAATTATCCGTTCGCGCGGGGCTTGCGGCGGGCTGCGGGATAGCGCCCGTGAGCCGCTTTGACCGCAAGAATTATTTCTATCCCGATTTGCCGAAAGCTTATCAGATATCTCAACTCTATCTGCCGCTGTGCCGAAACGGCTCCGTCACGCTCGACAGCGGCAAAACCGTGCGCATAAAGGAGATGCACATGGAGGAGGACGCGGGCAAGCTCATGCACTCCCCCGACTTAAACCGCACGCTCATCGACTGCAACCGCTGCGGAGTGCCGCTGCTCGAAATAGTCAGCGAGCCGGATATGAGCAGCGCAGAGGAGGCGGTCGAATATCTCGAAAAGCTCCGCGAGCTCATGCGCTTTTCCGGCGTGTCGGACTGCCGAATGCAGGAGGGCTCTTTGAGGGCGGACATAAACTTATCCGTCCGCCCGCAGGGCGAAAGCAAGCTCGGAACGCGCACGGAGATGAAGAATCTCAATTCGTTCAGAGCCGCCGAACGCGCGATAAAAAGCGAGAGCGAGAGGCAAATAAGGCTAATAGAGCGCGGAGAAAAAATAATTCAGGAGACCCGCCGCTGGGATGACGGCGCGGGAGTGAGCTGCCCGATGCGCTCAAAGGAGGACACGAGCGACTACAAATATTTCCCCGAGCCCGACATACCGCCCGTCGCCATTTTGCCCGAAGAAGTCGAGAGGATTCGGGCGAATATGCCCGAGCTGCCGCAGGCGAAACGCCGCCGCTGGCAGGAAAAATACAAGCTCTCCAAGGCGGATACGGACACCCTGATGTCCTCACCGTTTACGGCGGAGCTCTTTGACCGCACAACGGCTGTCTGCGGGAGCGCAAGAGCCGCTGCGGCCTGGATAAGCGTCGAGCTGCCCGCCGTACTGCGCGGCGCGGGGATGAGCATTGAGGACGCGAATTTCGACCCCGACTCATTGGGCAGGCTGATAAATATGCTCTCGTCGGGTGAGATAAACAGAGGGACGGCTAAAAAGGTCTTTGCAAAGGTAGTGACCGAAAACGCCGAGCCCGCCGAATATGTCCGAAAAAACGGACTCGGACTTTTGACCGACACCGCCGCTATAGAGGATGCGGTGAGGCGTGTTCTCGCGGAAAACGAAAAGAGCGTCTCGCAGTACAGAGACGGCAAGACGCAGGCTTTTCAATTTCTCATCGGGCAGTGTATGCGCGCCTTGGGCGGCAAGGCCTCGGCGGCGGCAGTCAGTAAGGCGCTGAAAAAGCTGATATAAAAACTATACGGCCATGCGAGCTTCCGCATGGCCGTATATATTATTTTCAGCTCTCGGCCTTTTCCGCGAGTTTATCAAAGACAAATTTTTTGAGCACAAACGCCAGTACACAGAGCACAAGCAGCACCCACGGAGTCGCCTCGGCGGATAAAGCTTTTATATCAAAGCCTGTCTCGCTCTTTATAACGGCATTGGCAAGAGGGGCGGCGAGCAGGGCAATAATTGCCGCAACCGCACCGAATCCGCAGGCGCCGACAAACAGCCTGTCGTAATCTCCGTTATCCTTTATAATGCTCACAACCGACATGATAAACGCCGCTACGCTCACGCCGCAAAGCAGGATAATGAGTCCGACAACAATGACGACAATGGCGCCTATTCCGTTGTCGCCGCTCATCATATAATACCCCATGAAGTCGTTAAAGTTGATTCCAATCTTCATTATCTTGAACAATCCGCAGCGGTGAGAGAAAAAACCGAACCAAGGGCCGACAACGGCGCAGAGAAACACGCAAACCGCCATTACGCCGCCGAGGATCGTCGTATAATTTATCTTTCCCGCTGACGAGGGGAGACTTATGTTTTTAACATAGTCGGCAAACTTTCCCGCCGCTTCGCCGAGAGTGGCGTAGCTTTTTCCGTCCGCCGCCGTGCCGCAGGCGCCGCAGAAGCGCTGTCCGTCGGCAAGCTTAGCGCCGCACTTGGGGCAGACGCTGACAAAGGGCTTTCCGCACTTTCCGCAAAAAGCATCGCCGGCGGGATTCGCGGCTCCGCAGTTTGCGCATACGATTACGCTGTTCTCCGTGCTGTCCGCGGCGTAAGAAGCATACTCTTCGCTTTCGGCATACTCTTCTTCGGATATATTTTCCGTATAAAGCTCTTCGGGCGCTTCCTCCGAAACAAGTCTGTTTCCGCAGGCTTTACAGAAGACGGCGTCGTCCGCATTTTCTTTTCCGCAAAAGTTGCACACCATATCTATGTCCTCCTTGATTACTTCTTATAATTGTTTATCGGGAGCGGGAACCAATATTCGCCGGCACAGTCCGGGCACAGAGTGTCGCTGTATTCACTGCCGTAATAGGCGTCGCCCCTCCACGTCTTGCCGCATCTGTCGCACGTCCACTGCTTTGCGCAGCCGGCAAACACGCAGGCGACACCCGCTATTATCAGCAGCGATATTGCGGCGGCCAGCTTTCTTATGTGAGCTTTTCTTGTCTGTTTTTTCATTGTAGTTTCCTTTCTGCAGGCGGCGCCTGCCCCTGTTTTATTTTGTGACATCATTATGGCATATTCGACGGTAAAAAACATCCAAACCGACTGTACGGCAGGCGTAATGAGATGAATTGCACTCAATGTGCCGTGAGAGAATATAGTTCGCTTTCCGTCCTGTATCAGCGGGAGCACAGAAAGCGCCTTGCGGCATTCGCAGACACCGGCATATATTGCCTCCGCTTATTTTTTAGTCCTCAATATAACCTCTTATTCTTAAGCATGAGGCAAAACGCAGTTATCAATAAGCGACCTCACGGGTGTGTTTTCAAAATATTTAAATATGTAAACGCTGTCTTCTTTAGAGTCAATTTTGCCGTTGGGTTTATAGTTGACTTCGACTATGTTTACAGTTATTTCGTCGTTGCCGTACTCATATGTATAACTCTGTTTGTAGAACAATGTTTTCTTGCCGGAGGAGTCCACATCGTACATCTCTGCGGTGAGAGGATTTCCGTACTTGTCGCGCGTATAATAATATATGGTGTCGCCACTTTCGGAC
>OGMC01000388.1_pt1 | contig 13735 bp, 13 predicted proteins | sample 1573011 | NCBI WGS metagenome assembly OGMC01 (sample SAMEA2581888, study PRJEB24529) | metagenome | biome: Human gut stool | place: China | collected 2011
CAGATTCCCCCTTTTGTCACCTGCGGTGACATCTTCCCCCGGAGCGGGGGAAGTCTTTCCTCAAAGGGGGAGCCAAGCCATAAAGTACAGCGCTAAAGTGTGAGAAGAAAGAGGATGCTTCTCGCTGCGACTCCTCCGGTGAAAATGTGTTTGTCGCGGCCCCCAGGCCGCGACAAACACGAAATTAAAAACGCTTTTCCGCTGAATATGGCCAGAGCAAAGCGGAGGCCATTCTAAATATTAACTATGAACTTTTTACTTACCCTTGCCTACGACGGCACAAATTACTGCGGCTTTCAGGTGCAGCCCAACGGGCGTAGCGTGGCGGCCACCTTTCAGGATGCACTGGAAGCGGTGCTGGGCTCACGGCCCGATATCAAGGGCTGCAGCCGCACCGATGCCGGGGTGCACGCGCTGGGCTTCCGGCTGAACTTCCACGCCGATACCCGCATCCCGCCCCAGAAGCTGCCGCTGGCGCTCAACCAGCATCTGCCGCCGGATATCCGGGTGCTTGCGGCGCAGACCGTGCCGGAGGACTTCCACGCCCGGTACGCCGCCCATACCAAGACCTACCTGTACCGCATCCATAACCACCCCATCGACTCGCCCTTTGACGCCGCCTACTACACCCGCGTGCCCCGGCGGCTGGACGAAGCCGCCATGCAGGCGGCGGCGCAGCAGTTCGTGGGCACCCACGATTTTCTGGCCCTGTGCGCGGCGGGCTCTTCTGCTGCCGCCCACGGGGACACCGTGCGCACCATCACGGACTGCCATGTCACCCGGCGCGGGGACGAGGTGGACATTGAGGTGACCGCCGACGGCTACCTGTACAATATGGTGCGCATTCTGGCGGGTACTTTGTGCGAGGTGGGCGCGGGGCGGCTGCGCGCTGCCGACATCCCCGCCATTCTGGCAAGCCGGGACCGCAGCCGGGCAGGCCCTACTCTGCCCGCAAAGGGCTTGTTCCTGAAGTGTGTGGAATACCCGGAAAGGAAGGAAGAGCAACTATGAAAAAGCTTCATCGCGGCGGCAGCAACCCGGACGGAGAGCCGCTTTCTGCCGGACGGGTGGAATATCTGGAGGCAGCGCGTCAGCGGGTGCGCCGCCGCCGTCTGCGCCGCACCGCCATCATTCTGGCGGCGCTGATACTGGTCACCCTGTTTGCCACCGGCGCGGTGGGGGCATCCATCGCCCGGGTAAAGGATCTGGTGGATACGGTGCACATCGCCCTGTCCCCGGCAGTGGGCTGGCCGCAGCAGACCGGCCTTGGCGAGCTGACGGCCGTGCAGCCCATGTCCGGCAGCTTTGTGGCCATGGACGAGGATGCCTGTGCGGTGTACAGCTTGGGCGGCACCCGCCTTGCCAGCATCCAGAGCGGCTACGCCCGCCCGGCGCTGGCTGCGGGCAAGACCCGCTTTGTGCTGTACAACCGCTCCGGCAACGAGCTGCGGGTGGAAAGCCGCACCCAGAACCTGTACAGCAAAACGCTGGAAAACAACATCTATCTGTGTGCCATGTCAGATACTGGAACGCTGGCGGTGGCCACCGATTCCGCCGACAGCACCGCCCGGCTGACCGTGTACACCTCCACCATGAGCGAACAGCTGCACTGGGATATGACCGGTACGCAGGGCACCCCGGTGCGGATGGCCTTTGCCGCCGACAGCCGCCGTCTGGCGGTGGCGGCGGTCACTTCCAGTGCCGGACAGTTACAGGCAAACCTCTTTGTGCTCAGCCTTGCGCAGGGCGACCCGGTGCAGCTGAGCAGCGGGGACAGCGTGCCCCAGTGGCTGGGCTGGCTGAACAACGACACCGTGCTGGCTGTGTATGAGAACTGCGCCGTGGTGTACGGTGCGGATGGCGGCGAGCGGGGGCGCTTTGACCTTGGCGGCGGCAGCCTTGTCAGCGTTTCGCAGGATGGCGCAAACGCTGCTCTGCTGCTGGAAAACGGGCAGGTGTGCACCGCCGTGCTGCTGGATAAAGATCTGAACGTGCAGTACAGCGGCAACGTGCCTGCGGCAAACCAGATCCTGCGCCGGGGTCAAAATTTTTATCTGCTTACCGACAGCGGCGTGGAATGTTTTGCCGCAGATGGGGTGTACCAGTGGGGACAGGAACTTTCCGTCCGTCCGCAGGCGCTGATCGCGGGCAAGCAGCTGCTGGTGCTGTGCGGCAACACGGTGCAGCAGATCGCCCCGCCGGAGCAAACGGCTTCCAGCGCCCAGTGACCGAGGGAAAAAACAGTATTTTTGCGGGGAAAGTGATCTTTATAACAGGGAAAATAAGATATGTTCAAGAATCCGTCATTTCTTTTTGATATCCTATGTACGGTAGTCTGGCTGGTGCTGATGGTGCGCTACGCCCGCAAGGGCTTTCTGGCGTCCATCGTGCAGCTGTCCGGCAACCTCATCAGCCTGCTGGGCGCACGGCAGCTCTCTGCCGCCTGCGCGGGCTGGGTGTTTGAAAATCTGCTGGCCGGGGGCTTCCGTACCCAAATCGCCGCCCACCTTTCGGAGGATGGCGTGGTGAACCTTTCCGGCATTGCGCAGCAGTACGCGGGCTTTCTGCCCGAAAGCTTCCGCGCCTCCATCGTGGCAGCCTGCGAGCGCAGCATCAACGCTGTGCTGGCAGATAACGCCGTGGTGCTAGCGGATACCATCGTGGAAAAAGTATTGCAGCCGCTGCTCACCCCGGTGATCATGCTGGTGCTGTTCTTTGTGTTCTACGCGGTGCTGCGGCTGCTGGTCAGTATGCTGGTCACCGTGCTGGGGCTGGTGAATAAGCTGCCGGTCATCGGCACCGTCAACCGGGGTCTGGGCTGGCTGACCGGCGGCATGACCGCTCTGCTGGACCTATACCTCGTGCTGTGCGTGGTGTGGGGGCTTGTGGTCATCACCGGCGGCAACCTGAATGTGCTTAACGACACTGTGATGCACAGCAGTCTTTACTATAAAGCGTTTAATGTGTTCAACCCCTTTTTGTAACAGGGGCGACAAGGAGGAACTATGGTCTGTATTCGATGCCAGAAGCGTCCGGCAATCATCTTTATCCAGCGGATGGAGAATGGTCAGATGAAGCAGGAGGGGTACTGTCTGCACTGTGCCCGGGAACTGCACATCAAGCCCGTGGACGATCTGATGAAACAATTCGGGATGTCGGAACAGGATCTGGATAACATGGAAAACCGCATGGAGAGCATGATGGAGGAGCTGGGCGACTCCAACCCGCTTTCCATGCTGATGAATATGTCCGGCAGCGGCGAGGACGCCGATGCGGAGAACATGGACGAGGATCTTGTGCCCGGCAGCAATGCCACCTTCCCGCTGGGCTTTACCAGCAGCGAGAAGAAAGATGGCGACAAAAAGGCCGACCGCAAAAACGGCAAAAAGCCGCCCAAGCGCAAGTTTTTGGATACCTACTGCGAAAACCTGACCCGCAAGGCGCGGGAGGGCAAGCTGGATGATATCATCGGCCGCGACCGCGAAATTTACCGCACCATCCAGATTTTGAGCCGCCGCCAGAAGAATAACCCCTGCCTTATCGGTGAAGCCGGTGTGGGCAAGACCGCCATCGCCGAGGGCATTGCCGAGCGCATTGCCAAGGGACAGGTGCCCATCGGCCTGCGGGATAAGGAGATTTTCCTGCTGGACCTCACCAGCCTTGTGGCGGGCACCCAGTTCCGCGGTCAGTTCGAACAGCGAGTCAAGGGTCTGCTGAGCGAGGTAAAGGCCGCAGGCAACGTGATCCTGTTCATCGACGAGATCCACACCATCACCTCTGCCGGTGAGAGCGAGGGTGCCATGAACGCGGGCAACATCTTAAAGCCCGCCCTCTCCCGCGGCGAAATTCAGGTCATCGGCGCCACCACCTTTACCGAGTACCGCAAGTATATTGAAAAAGATCAGGCGCTGGAGCGCCGTTTCCAGCCTGTGCGGGTGGAGGAGCCCAGCGTAGCCGACACCCTTGCCGTGATGAACGGCATCAAGCGCTACTACGAGCAGCACCATCATGTGCAGGTGCCCGCCGAGGTGCTTTCGGCGGTGGTCACCCTGAGCGAGCGATACATCACCGACCGCTTTTTGCCGGATAAGGCCATCGACCTGCTGGACGAAGCCTGTGCCTGCTGCAATCTGGCGCACCCGGTCATCTCCGAGTATCTGGGGATGCAGAAGGAGCTGGACGCCCTGAAGCAGGAAGAAGCCGAGATGGAAAGCGCGGATGTGAACGAAGCCATCGACTACGAGCGCGTAGCCGAGCGCAAGACCCGCATCGCCAAGCTGGAATCCGAGCTGCCCGCCAAGCAGGCCGCTGCCAGTGAGATTCAGGTGACCATGGACGATGTGGCAAAGGTCATCGAGCTGTGGACGGGCATCCCGGCGGTGAAAATTCGGGAGACCGAGTTCGTCAAGCTGGCAGGGCTGGAAAACGCGCTCAAGCAGAAGGTCATCGGTCAGGACGAAGCCGTGCATCTGGTGGCGCAGGCCATCAAGCGCAGCCGCGCCGACCTTTCCGGCCGCCGCCGTCCCGCAAGCTTCATCTTTGTGGGCCCCACCGGCGTGGGCAAGACCGAGCTGGTCAAGCAGCTGGCAGAGCAATTGTTCGACGGCCCCGACCCGCTTATCCGTCTGGATATGAGCGAGTACATGGAAAAATACGCGGTGTCCCGTATGATCGGTTCGCCTCCGGGCTATGTGGGCTACGAGGAGGCCGGTCAGCTCACCGAGAAGGTGCGCCGCCGCCCCTACAGCGTGGTGCTGTTCGATGAGATCGAAAAGGCCCACGAGGATGTGTGGAACATCCTGCTGCAAATTCTGGAGGACGGCATTGTCACCGACTCCCAGGGCCGCAAGGTGGACTTCAAGAACACCATCATCGTCATGACCTCCAACGTGGGTGCCAAGAACATCACCGCCGACGCGGCGCGCCTTGGCTTCGACGGCAGTGAGAAGGGCGAGAAGGAGTCCGAGGAGGTGCGCTTCGACCGTATCCGCGACGCCGTGATGGCCGACCTGAAGCGGACGTTCCGCCCCGAGTTCCTGAACCGTATCGACGAGATCATCGTGTTCCGTCAGCTGACGGAGGACAACATCCGCCAGATCGCTCGCCGTATGCTGGACGTTACCGGCGCACGCATGGCCCAGCAGGGCATCACGCTGGCAGCGGACGACGACGCCGTGGCCGAGCTGGCCCGGGACGGCTTCGATCCCCAGTATGGCGCACGTCCCCTGCGCCGTGCCATTCAGAGCATGGTGGAGGACGCCGTGGCCGAGAAGATGCTGGAGGGTCAGCTGAAGTCCGGCGACACCGCCCACGTGCGGCTGCGGGACGGCAAGGTGGTCATCGAGAGCGAGGCGGCGCCCGCCGCCGAAGCCCCCGCCGAGACGCCCAAGACCCCTGCGGAGAAATAAAGCAAAAAGGAAGCACCCAAAAGGGTGCTTCCTTTTTGCGTAGGGTGCCGTTCAAGCGGTCATATGCGCCGCAGGCAGTCTGAAAACGGCAGAAAAAATACGTCCGGCAAGGCCGGACGTATTTTTTGTTCTCTTTGCAGCTTACAGCTGGGCCAGCGCCTGCTCCAGATCGGCGATGATGTCCTCGGCGTTCTCCAGACCCACCGACAGGCGGATCAGACCTGCGGGGATACCGGAGGCCGCCAGCTCCTCCTCGGTGTAGGTGGAGTGGGTCATGGACGCGGGGTGCTCGATCAGCGTCTCCGCGTCGCCCAGAGATACGGCCACCGTGATCAGATGCAGGGCGTTGACCAGCTTGACGCCGGCGGCGCGGCCGCCCTTGACCTCGAAGGACAGCATACCGCCGAAGTCCCGCATCTGGCGGGCGGCGATGTCGTGTCCCTCGTGGTTGGCCAGACCGGGATAGTAGACCTTCTCCACGGCGGGGTGCTGATCCAGGAACTCCGCCACAAGGCGGGCATTGAGACAGTGCTTCTGCATCCGGATCTCCAGCGTTTTCAGGCCGCGGAGGATGAGGAAGGCGGAGAAGGGATCCATCACCGCGCCGGTCATGTCCTTCAGGCCAAACATCCGCACCTCGTTGCAGAACGCGGCGGAGCCCACCACGAAGCCCGCGATCACGTCGCCGTGGCCGTTGAGGTACTTGGTGGCGGAGTGTACCACCACGTCGGCGCCCAGCGCCAGCGGGTTCTGGAGATAGGGGGAGGCAAAGGTGTTGTCGCACACCACCTTGATGTCCTTATTGTAGCCGTGGGCCACAGCCGCCACGGCGGCGATATCGGTGATCTTCAGGTTGGGGTTGGCGGGTGTCTCCAGATAGACGGCGCAGGTATTGGGCTTCAGCGCCGCCCGCACCGCGTCCAGATCGGCAGTGTCCACGAAGGTGACCTCCACGCCGTAGCGGGTCATGCCGTGGTTCAGCAGGGCGAAGGTGCAGCCGTACAGGGTGCCGTCGGCCACGATGTGCTTGCCGGCGGCGGCGATGCTCCACAGGCAGGAGGAGATAGCGCCCATGCCGGAGGCCGCGGCCACACAGGCCTCGCCGCCCTCCAGCGCCGCCACCTTGCTCTCCAGCACGGAGACGGTGGGATTGCCCAAGCGGGTGTAGATGTAGCCGCCCTCCTCGCCGGCAAAGCGGCGGCCGCCCTGCTCACAGCTGTCAAATACGAAGGTGGACGTCTGGAAAATGGGTGTGGTCAGCGCGCCGTACTGGGAGTCCTTGACATTGCCTGCGTGGATCGCTTTGGTACCGAAGCCGAAGTTCTGATCGTTCATATACGCATCCTCCTCATCATAGCGGGCCGCCGCAGCGGCAGTTTTATTGTACTTTTACACTCTAAAAGTACCACAAACACCGCAGAGACTGGTATTTCTAAAATTCCATGGCCTGATATCTATTTTTCCGATAGCAGCGGCAGTGCGCAAAGTACCCTTCCTCTTGTAAAGAATATATAAATCGGCAAAATTTGCCAATTCTTTTGTGAAACAAGGCGAAGTAGCCAATCATATTTCACTATCACACCTCATAGACTGTTGAAAACGCATTATAACCGTTTCCAATAGTAGAAAAACGGGCGTGGCAGCGAGGACAGACAGTTGCCATTTTCGGCAGAATGTGGTATAAGTGTATGCAGAACACACCTCCGGCTCTGGCCGGACGGCATTAATTATCATGCTCAGGAGGGTCACACCATGAAAAAGATCATTGCTACCACCAACGCCCCCGCCGCTATCGGCCCCTATTCTCAGGCCATCGACTGCGGCAACTTCCTTGTCACCTCCGGTCAGGTGCCTTTTGACCCTGCCACCGGCGAGTTCGTCCCCGGCGGCATCACCGAACAGACCCGTCAGGTGCTGACCAACGTGAAGGCCATTCTGGAGGCCGCCGGTCTCACCATGGACAACGTGGTCAAGACCACCGTGTTCCTGCAGAACATGAGCGACTTCGCCGCCATGAACGCGGTATACGCCGAGTTCTTCACCGAGGGTCAGTATCCCGCCCGCTCCGCCGTGGAGGTGGGTGCTCTGCCCCGCGGCGCGCTGGTGGAGATCGAGACCATCTGCGTCAAGTAACTGCACATCCGCACAAAAGCAGGCCGCATCCCAGTGGGATGCGGCCTGTTCGTTACAGTTCCTCGCCGATCTCGGCGAGGCTGCGGGTCAGGATGGTCACGAACTTTTCTCCCGTCTCCGTCAGCGGCACGGAACGCGGCTTGATGTAGCCAAGGCGCATCTCGCGAACAGAGCCTGTCAGCGGAATGGTCAGCAGCCGGTCATCGCCGTACCCCTCCGGCATGACGCCGCTGCCGGTGGAGACGCAGTTGGTGTGGGCGATCACATTGTACGCCGTGGCCCGGTCGCTGACACAGACCACCTGATCGAACTGGGCGCCGGTACCCACCACCGCCTCCTCCGCGTACTGGTAATTGCTGTCGGACTGGGTGAACACCACATAGGGGTAGGCGTACAGCTGCTCCAGCCGCACCGACGGCTCCGACGCCAGCGGATGACCCCGGCGCATGAACACGCGGGGGCGCAGCTTCGCCAGCTGGAAGAACTCCAGATCCTTCTCCCGCAGGATGCGCCCGATGAAATGCTCCGTCATGTCAGAGACGAAGATGACGCCCAGCGCGCTCTGGCGGCGGAACACCTCGTCGATGACGGCAGCCATCTCCATCTCCTTGAAGCTCACCTGAATGCGCGGCTCCTCCAGCAGGTGGAGGTACTCCACAAACGCCTTGGCGCAGAAGGGGTAGCGCTGGGATGCCACAGAGAGCGCCACCCGGTTCTCCGCCTTGCGCTCGCTGTAATAGCGGGTGATGCGGCCGCTGCGCTCCACGATGGGCGCGATCTGCATCACCAGCTCCCGCCCATCCTCTGTCAGCACCACGCCCCGGTTGCTGCGGCGGAAAATGGTGATGCCCAGCTCCTTCTCCACCTCTAAAATGGCGGTGGACAGCGCCGACTGGGATATGAACAGATCCTGCGCCGCTCGGTTCATGGAGCCGCAGCGCTCCACCTCCAGAATGTAGCGCATCTGCAAAAGCGTCATCTCCACCCCTCCTTTTTTCCAGCATACAGGAAGCGCCGGCATTTTGCAAGAAAAAGGCGGTATTCGATTGACACGCCCCGCCATTTCGACTATAATTCTTCCGGCGGCAGGGCCGCCAAGTATCATCTGACAAGAAAGGAAAATCATCATGAAAAAATTGACCGCACTCCTACTGACACTGGCACTGGCACTGGGTCTTACCGCCTGCGGCAGCAACGAAAGCAAGCAGCTTGTGGGCACATGGCAGTGCACAGTGGATATCACAGAGCAGGTCGACGCAGAGATCAGCAGTGCATTGGATGCCGCGTACACCTCCGAGGTACCCATGCAGATGTTCCTCACCACCGTGTTCAACGACGACGGCACCTTTACCTTCAGCGTGGATACCAACGCCACCGTCGCCTCCTTCACCGCGTATATACAGGCGCTGAAGCCCGCCATTGTGGAGCTGAGCTATCAGGAGGCAGAAAAGCAAGGCATGACCCGCGAGGAATATGACAAGGCACTGGAGGCATCCGGACTTACCGTGGAGGGGCTGGTAGACAGCATTCTGTCCGCCTTTGACATCAGTGCCCTGCTGGGTGACCTCGACAGCGATATCATCGCCGGCAGCTATAAGGTCGAAAAGGACCGGCTGTACCTGAGCGAGAACGACAGCGGCTTTACGGCCGAGGAGTCCGTGGGTTACACCCTCAGCGGCAGCACCATGACGTGGAACGACGACAACGCCCTGCTGGCGGATCTGGAGGACATGGGTATCTCCTCCTCGCTGAAGTGGGAGAAGCAGTAAAAACGCGCAAAAAGAACAGCCCTTGCAGGGCTGTTCTTTTTATGCAGTTCTTGCTCCGTATGGCTCAGTCGCCCATGGGTGCGCCGCAGTGGGGGCAGAACTTGTCCTCGCTGACCGCGCCGCAAACGGGGCAGACCTTGACGCCGATCGTCTCCTCCTCCACAACGGGCTCCGCCTTGTAGGCGGCCTTCTCCGCCTCCATCTCGGCGATGTGCGCCTTGGACGCGTTGACGGCGGCCACCACATCCTTCACGGCATCGGGGATCTCGCCGGTGTACTCGGAGATAAACCACTCGCCGATGGCGCGGTAATTCTTCTCCAGCTCACGCTGCTCGCTGAGGATGGCCATATTCAGTTTGGCGGTATTCGTGGCGGTCTTTGCCTTATCCGCGGCGACCTCCGCCAGATCCTTCGCCTTATCCACGGCAATGTCGGCGTAGCCCTGTGCCTTCTTGCTCAAGCTGTTCAGGTTGTCCAGAATGCTCATGATGGTTCTCCTTTCAAATATTGGTGTTCTATTGGTGCTTAGTATACCGCGTTTTTTCCGCCGATGCAAGCGGACATTGCCGAAATTTACACACTGTTCATGGGGTGCTTAGTGCTCGATCCAGTCCGCTGCCCGGGACACCGCCCGCTTCCAAAGCCGGTAGCTCCGGTCGCAGTCCGCCTGCGTCCCCTCCGGCAGGAACACCCGCTGGCTGCGGCGCAGGGTCTTCAGCTCCTCCAGATCCCGCCAGACGCCGCAGCTCAGACCCGCCAGCGCCGCCGCGCCGAAGGCGGTGGTCTCCACCATCTCCGGACGATCCACCGGGATACGCAGCAGATCCGCCTGCATTTGCAGCAGGATATCGGACACGCTGGCGCCGCCGTCCACCCGCAGCATGGTGATGTCGCACCCGGCGTCCTGCCGCATGGCCATCATCAGGTCGGTGACCTGATAGGCAATGCACTCCAGCACGGCACGGGCCAGATGCCCCCGACCGGTGCCCCTGGTGATGCCCAGCACCGCGCCCCGGGCGTACATATCCCAATAGGGTGCGCCAAGCCCCGTAAAGGCCGGCACCACCACCACGCCGCCGCTGTCCGGCACCGCAGCCGCCAGCGTGTTGATCTCCGGCGCGGAGCTGATGATGTGCAGCTCGTCCCGCAGCCACTGGATGGTGCTGCCGCCGTTGAAGACGCTGCCCTCCAGCGCATAGGTGGTCTTGTCCCCCACCTGCCACGCCACGGAGGTCACCAGTCCGGCGCGGCTGCGTACCGGCGTATCGCCCACGTTCATCAGCGTGAAGCAGCCGGTGCCGTATGTATTCTTGGCCTCGCCGGGGGTAAAGCAGGTCTGCCCGAACAGGGCGGCCTGCTGGTCGCCGGCAGCGCCGCATACCGGTACGCCCGCCAGCTTTTCCAGCCCCTCGATGCCGGGCCTTACCACCCCGTAGACCATGCTGTTGGGTACGGGGCGGGGCAGCATAGCAAGAGGCACACCCAGAATGCCGCACAGCTCCTCATCCCAGCACAGGCGGTGGATGTCAAACAGCATGGTGCGGCTGGCGTTGGAGTAGTCCGTGACGTGCTGGCCGGTGAGCTGCCAGATGAGCCATGTCTCCACGGTGCCGAACAGTATTTCGCCCTTCTCCGCCCGCTGCCGGACGCCGGGTACGTTGTCCAGCACCCAGCGGATCTTGCTGCCGGAGAAATAGGCGTCGATCAGCAGGCCCGTGGTGGACTGGATGCGCTCGTCCAGTCCCTGCCGCTTCAGCTCCTCGCACAGCTCCGCCGTGCGGCGGCACTGCCAGACGATGGCGTTATAGACGGGCTTGCCCGTGGCCTTGTCCCAGAGAATGGTGGTCTCCCGCTGGTTGGTCACGCCGATGCCGGCAACAGCCCCTGCCGGGAGCCCTGCCACGGCCTCCGCCGCGGCACGGCGCTCCGTCTCCCATATCTCCATCGGGTCATGCTCCACCCAGCCGTCCTGCGGATAGTGCTGGGTAAAGGCGTGCTGTGACATGGCCGCGATGCGCCCCTCCCGGTCAAAGACGATGGCGCGGGAGCTGGTGGTGCCCTGATCCAGTGCAAGGATGTGATCGGACATAGCTTCTCCTCTTTTCTTTTTCGTTTTTGTGTGGTACACTGTCTGTGAGATGATACCGTCCGCCGCCTCCTCCCGCCGTCCGGTCAGGCCGGACGAGGAAAAACGGCGGCAGAAACGGTCGCTGATAGCCGTCTTGCGGCTATTATACCACGAAAGGAGCGGGATTTCCATGACGAATATGACCGAATTCACCTTCCTGTCCACCGACGGGAAAACGCAGCTCCACGGTATGCGCTGGGAGCCGGAGGGCGGCAGCGTCCGCGCCGTCCTTCAGATCTGCCACGGTGTGGCGGAGCATATCGCACGCTATGACGCCTTCGCCCGCTATCTCAACGGTCTGGGCATCGCGGTGGTGGGTCACGACCACCTGGGCCACGGCCTGTCCCTGCCGGAGGGCGGCACCCCCGTCTATTTCGGCGAGGGCAACACATGGAACACGGTGGTGGACGACATCTATGTCCTGCACCAGCGCATCCGCCTGTGGTATCCCGATGTGCCGCTGTGCATCATGGGCCACAGCATGGGGTCGTTCCTGACCCGCACCTACCTCATCCGCTACCCCGGCACCGTGAAGGCCGCCGTCATCATGGGTACCGGCTGGCAGCCCAAGGCGGTCATCGCCGGCGGCATGGCCGTCGCCAAGGCCGTGGGCGCCGTGGTGGGCGAGAACGGCACCAGCGATCTGGTGACGAATCTGGCCTTCGGCGCCTACAACAAGCTGTTCGCCCCCAACCGCACCAGCTGTGACTGGCTGTCCGCCGACGAGGGCAATGTGGACGCCTACATGGCCGATCCCCTGTGCGGCGCCGACGCCACGGTGGGTCTGTTCCGGCAGATGCTGTCGGGCATCCGCTTCAACCAGAAGCTCAGCAACCTGCGGCAGATGGACCCCCGTATCCCGGTGCTGTTCGTCGCCGGCGAAAAGGATCCGGTGGGCGACTGCGGCAACGGCGTGCGCCGGACGTATCAGGAGTTCCGCCGCGCCGGTGTGCAGGACTGCACCCTGAAGCTGTACCCCGGCCTGCGCCACGAGATCCTCAATGAAAAGGCGCAACAGCAGCAGATCTTCGAGGACATCGGCCAGTGGCTCACCTCTAAGCTCTAAGCGGTACGCAGCGCCGACGCCAGACGGCGCAGGGAGAGAAGGTCGATGTCCCCGCCCCGGCGCAGCACACGGGTGGACAGGAAGCAGTCCGCCACGAACACCAGCAGCACCGCCAGCGTGACGACCGGCGGGATGCGTGCTGCCAGCGCCGACACCCACGGATGGACATACCGCACGGTCAGCGCCGCCAGCGGCCCCCACACCAGTGCGAACGGCACGCAGACCCGGCGGTTCAGATCCATCTTGGTGGCGCTGTAATCCCAGAACAGAACGCCCAGCAGCCGCTCATAGAGGAGGTGGACGACGTACTCCACCGCCGTGGCTGTCAGGCCGCCGTACAGTGCCAGACGCCAGAATGTGCCGGTCATATCCGGCGGCAGATGCAGCACCGCCAGCATGGCAAGGCCGTACACCGGACACAGCGGCAGCAGCAGAAAGCATTTCCGCACCTGATGGGGCGAACGGCGCGCCGCCGCATACAGCTTCTCCAGCACATACCCTCCGAAGCTGTACAGCAGAAACAGCCAGAACCAATAGAAAAGCATACGATATCCTCCGCCTGTGATTTTTCGTAGTTTGCGCGGCGGAGGCACCGACGATACGGGAGGAACGAGATATGACGGAATGGGAAGCCCTGCGGGAGGAATGTCTGCACTGCCGCGCCTGCACGCTGGCGGACACACGGACAAACGTGGTCTTCGGCGTAGGGGCCGAGGACGCAGAGGTGCTGTTCATCGGCGAGGCGCCGGGCGCCAATGAAGACGCGCAGGGTGAGCCCTTTGTGGGCCGCGCCGGTAAGCTGCTGGACGATATGCTAGCCATGATCGGATTGGACAGAAGCCGCATCTATATTACCAACTCCGTCAAATGCCGTCCGCCCCAGAACCGGGATCCGCTGAACACGGAGAAGGACGCCTGCCGCGGCTATCTGTCCCGGCAACTCGCGCTGATGAAGCCCAAGATCATCGTGTGCCTCGGCCGCATCAGCGCCATGGAGCTGATCCGTGAGGACTTCAAGATATCACAGGAGCCCGGGCAGTTCTTTGAGAAGGACGGCGTCCAGATGATGGCGCTGTACCACCCCGCCGCCCTGCTCCGCGACCCCCGGAAAAAGCCGGAGACCTTCGAGGACTTGAAGCGGCTGCAGGCCAAGATCCGGGAGATCTGCGACCACACGGCGCTTGTATTTGCATAAAAAGAGAGGTGACGCCGGGCGTCACCTCTCTCTTTA
>OGMC01000397.1_pt1 | contig 13568 bp, 14 predicted proteins | sample 1573011 | NCBI WGS metagenome assembly OGMC01 (sample SAMEA2581888, study PRJEB24529) | metagenome | biome: Human gut stool | place: China | collected 2011
TCCTCATCCAGCTTGAAGCGGTCGAGCTGACCGGCGATCTCGTCAGACACTTCCAGATAAACGTCCATGTTATAAAACGGGTAATACTCCCGCAAATTGATTTCTTTCATCTTGTGTACCTCATTCAGATTATTTGAAGTGGGCGAATCTGAATGGGGTACGGCGGAGAGCGGCACCGGGGTTGGACTTCGGGCCAAGTTGGCCCGAAGCAAAGCAAAAGAAATGCGCCCGCACAGCAAGACGCTATGCAGACGCATGAAATTACATTATCATAATTGTACTGATATATTGTACCTTCATAACCGGACTGTCCCGGAGGGGGAGCTACGCTTTTTTTAGCTGGTGAAGGTCATGGGAATTGTGAGAAAGTAAGATGGACACGGCGACACCCTCCTATGGGCCGCCGTGGGGTTACTGAATATCCAAAGAGAAACGGCGGCTCTGAAAATTGAGCCGCCGTTTCAAATAGGCGTATTGATAGGCTGCTGTACGACGGCTTTTTTTCTTTTGCCGTCGCGCGGCAGATAGATGGTTTGTTTAGTTATGGCTTGCATTACCTATGGGCTGATTTCCAGACATTCCGGCCTGTGTATGCTCGTCAAATTCCTCTTGACTGTATTTCTCGATGCCAGTTAATGTTCCGTGATGTTCGCTGTTCAAGTGGCCGTAATCACGAACGGTATAAATGTCTATTGTGCCAACACCACTTCCAAGCGTTCTCATTTCGCCTCGGAATTTTCCGCTGGTGAGACTTTCACCATTAGAAGTGAGAACATCCCGGAAATAGCGGACTTCCTCACCATTGAAATACCACTGATCTTTTTCGGCATCATAGGTTACTCCAAATGCCTCATACTCTGCAACGAGCTTTGCAGTTTCGCTATCTTCAAGCGGCGTTCCTGCCATAGCAACGGATGTGCTGTTTTTCAACGCCTCAATATCCCGTGCGTCAAATTCCTGCTGGGTAAACTCTTTTAAGCCAATCAGCTTACCCGCCGGATCAACGGAGCCGTCAGCCGCTTTTGAAAAGCTCTCTAAATTCCGTACAGCATACACATCTACTGTGCCGCTCTCGTTTAGAAAATCAATACCGGCAGTTTCATTGTTACCGATGGGATAATAGTCCTCAAACCAACGAACCAAATTCCCGTTATAGGTAAGTTCATCTTTGACCGTGTCATAGGTCATCCCGTATTGTTCATAAGGTGCAAACATTTTTTCTTTGTCTGCGGCGGAAAGTGCCGAGCTATCCTCGCTGTTTCCAAGCGCCTCAGAGCTGCCAAGAGGTTGACTGATTTCTTCCTTGATAACGGGATTATCTTGTTCCTGGCTATTCTGTGGTGTCGTGCTACATCCAACCAAACAGCCTAACAAGAGCATGGACGCAGCGCATAATGTAATTCGTTTCATAGTTTTCACCAATCCCTTCTTTGAATGTACCCCAAGTATAGCAAAGCATTTTGGGATACCTTTGGAATTAGTTTGTGATTTATGTGTAGTTAAAAAGGAGCTGTACCAAAATTTTGTTTTGATACAGCCCCTTCATGGCGTATGGAAATGTGTCTGCTGTACGACGGCTTTTTTTGCCGTCGTACAGCAGTTTTGTAGTCTATTTTACATACTGCTCTAATTCTTGTGCCGCTGTTTCTACCAGCTTTTCGATGTTACCGTTTTTGTCACGAATAACTTTTAGGTTGATACCATCACTTATGCCGTTATCACAGTAGGTATCGTGGTCTGCATCATAGAGAATATGGATGAGTTTGCCGTCATACATCCATTTTTGAGTCGGCTGGTCATAGGAAACGCCAAATGCGGTGTAGGCGTCTAAACTATCATCACGATATTGTATTCAACTCTGTTTCATTCGTGGATGGAGTGAAATATCGCAATGCGTTCAAAGATTACTTTGAAGATATTCGCGGCATTTCCAATGAGGTCAGCCGTAAGTACGGATTCTCTGTCATTCAGCCGGAGGGCAGCGGTCAGCACTATGCAGAATGGAACGCCGAGCGCAGCGGCAAGACCACCATCCGCGATCTTGTCCGGCAGGATCTGGACGCGGCCATTGCAGCCAGCTTCACATTTGCGTCGCTGCTGGACATTCTCAAGAAACGCGGATATACCGTCAAATACGGTTCCAACGTCAAGCATACTGCCGTCAAGCCGCCCGGTGGAGCGCAGTTTCTCCGGCTGGATAGTCTGGGTGCGGACTACACCGAGGATGCGATCATGCAGCGGCTTCGCAGCCAGCGCAGCGGAACAGTCATTTTGCCGCAGGCGAAGAACCCGCCAAAATACTACCGCATCCGCCGCAGAGCAAGCGCCTATCCGCCCATCCGGCGCGGCAGCTTTCGGGCGCTGTATCTATATTATCTGTATCTGCTCTCCCCGCGCAAGAAGCGTCCGCAGAAAATCTCATTTGAAACGCGGGCTGAGATTCGTCGTGTGAAGCAATACCGGCAGCAATTTTTCCTGCTGCAAAAATATCGTGTAGACACGAAACCGGAGCTGGATATGCTGTCGGATGCGCTGTCAAACGAGATGCAGATTATCATAGACCAGCGAAAAGAATTGTATGCCTTGCGGCGTCTGCACCCATCTGAGCAGCTTGACACAGAGATCGCAGCGCTGACCGAGCGGCTGCGGCCGCTACGCCGGGAGCTGCGGCTGTGCGGCAGGATCGCAGAATATGCACCTCGGATGTTAAAGCAGGTGCAGGAATGCAATTCAACACCAATACAAAATCATGCGCCGGAACAGGCGCGGGAAAGGAGGCACCATCTATGGAGGTAAGCGGCGAAGCGGCCGATCTCGTTATGAAAGAGGGCGTACAAATTTCAGAAGAAGCCATCAAGCTGCTGGCGCGAGGCGCAAAGAATCTCGCGGCGCTGTTGTATGCACTGGCAAAGGATCAGAAAAAGCTCTACGGCAAGGTCAATATGAACCGTCTATTGAGTGAACAGCGGCCCATTGAGGTTCTACCCTTGCGCACAGAGGATTTTGACGAGTTCAAGCGCAGAGCCAAGAAAGTCGGCTTGTTATTTTCAACCATTTTGGACAAGAAAGGCGACGCGCCATACCTTGAAATCCTGACCAACATCGACCATCTCTCGCAGGCAAATTACATTCTGGAGCAGATGGGGTATCAGCCGAAGCAGCCGGAGGACGCGCAGCCAAAAAAAGAGCAGCCCCCTGTTCAACCAGAACCATTCTTGCAAAGGCAAAACAGTGGCTTGACGCAGGGGACGATTTCGACCAATGAGAAAAAGCAGCCGGTTCGCGGGCGGCTGGCAGCATTGCGCGCCAGTGCCGAGCGAACACGGCCGGAACCCCAGCGAGAGCTGGAGCATATCAGATAAGGAGTTGAGTATCATCGCAAATTTAGGAACGATCATCAGCGCCAAAAACCAGAGCGACGAGCAATGGCAGGCGCAGCGGCAGGCAGACCGCGAAAACACCAACGCCATGCAGGACGCGGGCATTGTCCAGATCACAAGCGATCCGGAGGCGTATCTGCGGTATCTGAACTGTCAGGCGGATAACCCCAGTTACAGTGCGGGCAACGTGGCCCTTGTCATGGTGCAGGATCAGCAGGCAACCGTATTTGGCACAAAGGACCGCTGGAAAAGCCTGATGCGGAGCGTACAGCCGAGCGAAGAAAAGAACGGCGCAAAAATCTTCACGCGCTCCTCGTTCGGAAAGGGCTATGTGCTGGCAGATGTGTATGACATTCGGCAGACCTCCGGACGAGAGCTGAAGCACACCGCCTTGCAGCCGGACAGCAAGGAAATGACCGAAGCGCTCAAGACGCTCATCAATTACTCTGTTGTACCGCTAGTGAGCGAGGAAAGCATCCCCATTCCGGCCATCTACTCGCCGGAGCAGATGAAGCTGGCCATCAACCCCGGCTTCGGGGACGCAGAAGCGTTCGCGGGCATTGCGACAGAGATCGCACACGCACGCTTTCATGCCAAGGGCTATAACCAGAACTACACACGAGAAGATTATGAGCTGGACGCGCAGAGCGTCGGCTACATGATTTGCAGGCGGTTCGGCGTTCCATGTGAAGCGCCGGACACCTCCAATCTGGCAGCGCTCTATGACGGCTTTGAGCCGCAGGACCGGCGGCAGGCACTTGGACAGATTCAGGATATGGCGCAGAAGATCGGTGGGAGCATTGAAAAAGCGATTTCGCCGCAGGTGCGGAATCGCAATATGAACCGAAACGCCAGATAACGGTTTGTTCCCCTTTGGGCAAGCTACTCCGCTGTCCGTCCGCAGTCAAGGCCGGTCGCGGCTGCGCCCCGACCGCGAGCCGACCAGTTTGAGAACTGGTCGGACCTTGACAGCGGGCAGCCACCGGAAGTGTGGTAGCCAAGGGGAGCAAACCACAAAAGCCCGCTTGCGCGGGCTTTTGTACCGTGGGAGGTCATGCGCCCGACCGGGCAATCCGTCTCACGGTGAGACGGATTTTGCGTCCCAACTTGGGACAGATTTAGGAGGAATCATATTTGAGAAAACTGCTTTTTATACTTCCGTCCGTGCTGCTGTTGGCGGCGGTCGGTCTGCTGCTTCTGTGCAAGCGCCATGCAGACCGGACCGGCCTTGCCTGTCTTGACAGTGACCTGTGATGCACAAAAAGAAAACCTTTCGCAGCGCCGCCCCAGTGTGGGCGGCGTTTGCCATTCCCATCGTCTGGCTGGCAATTCTCATGGCGGGGCGATACGAAACCGGCATGACGATCTTTGACCTTGCCGCGCAATTCTCCGAAGCGATGAAAACGCCGTTCGCCCTGCGCTGGACACCGCACACGGCAAGATTCATCGGGATTTTTCTGCTGCTCTACGGCGGGGCGATTTTGTTCTACTACACCGGTCAGAAGAATACCCGCCCCGGCGAGGAACATGGTTCTGCTTCATGGGGCAGCGTCCGCGAGCTGGACAAGAAGTACCGCGACAAAGATGCAAGCCAGAATGTCATTCTGACGCAGCATTTCCAGATGAGCATGAACGGCAAGCTGCACCGCAGAAATCTCTTACAGATCGTGGTCGGCGGTTCGGGCAGCGGCAAGACGCGCTTTCTGGCAAAGCCGAATCTCATGCTTGCAAATGCCAGCTTTATTGTAACCGATCCAAAGGGCGAAATGCTCCGTGCCGTCGGAAATCTGTTTCTGGAGGAAGGTTATGTTCTGCGCGTTTTTGACCTGATCGACCCGTCAAAATCAGACTGCTACAACCCGTTTTGCTACATCCGAAAGGATGCGGATGTGTTCAAGCTGATTGATAATTTCATCAAGAACACCACTCCAAAGGGCGCGAAAGCAAACGATCCGTTCTGGGAAAAATCGGAGACGGCGCTTGACGCTGCGCTCATGCTCTATCTGCTGCACGAAGCGCCGGTTGAAGATCAGAACATGGAAACGATTTTGTATATGATTGAAAACGGCGGCGCAAAGGAGGAAGATGACGATTATCAATCTCCGCTCGATCTGCTATTTGAAGCGTTGGAGGAAGAACAGCCCAATCACATTGCCGTGCGGCAATACCATATTTTCAAGCAAGCGGCCGGCAAGACCGCAAAATCGATTTTAGTGAGCGCGGCTGTTCGCCTGGCATCATTCACGTTACCGGAAATCCAGCGCATCACCGCCAGCGACGATATGGAGCTTGGCAAACTGGGCGAACAGAAACAGGCCATCTTCTGCATCATCCCCGACAGCAACGACGCATCTCTCAATTTCCTCGTCGGTATGCTCTATACGCAAGCGTTTCAGGAGCTTTACTATCAGGCGGATAAGGTGCATCAAGGGGCGCTGCCGGTTCCCGTGCGGCTGATGTTTGATGAATTTGCGAACGTGGCCCTGCCGGATGGCTATGCCCGGTTGCAGGCAACTATGCGCTCTCGAAACATTATGTCAACCATCATTCTGCAAAACATATCGCAGCTCAAGGCACTGTTCAAGGACGATTGGGAGGGCATCATCGGCAACGCGGATAGCTTCATCTATCTCGGCGGCAACGAGCAAAGCACACACAAGTACATTTCGGAGCTGCTTGGAAAAGAAACAATCGATACGAAAACGTCAAGCCAGAGCAAGGGCAGAAACGGTTCATTCTCGCAGAATTTCCAACAGACCGGGCGCGAACTTATGACACCGGACGAGGTGCGGCGCTTGGATAATAAAAACGCAATCGTTCTGATTCGAGGCGAGAAACCAGTCATTGACGAGAAGTATGACATCCTGAAGCACCCGAATATCCACCGCACGGAGGACGGCGGCGCACCGCCGTATCTCCACACGCCGCTGCGCGCATTCGCGGCAGACGATCTTTCGTTCCCCATTGAAAACATTGACGATATTGAATTTTTGGAGGATTAACATGAAACATGAATTAACCCCGCGGCGCAAGGAGCGCCGCATTATGGCCGTCTGGACAAGCCTTGTGCTGACAACGGCACTGTTTACGACCTCGGCGTTCGCTGCTGACAGCGATCCGCTGACCATCGTAAATAACCTGTCCGACTTCATTTTTTCCTGCATCAAGGCGATCGGTATTATCATCTTAGGCTGGGGCGTTGTGCAGCTCGGTATGTCCGTGCAATCCCACGACGCGACGCAGAGAACGCAGGGCGTCCTCTGTCTGTTCGGTGGCTTACTGATCGCCTTTGCAAAGGAAATCCTGACGGCTATCGGTGTGGTGTAAGCAAAAGAAATGCGCCCCGACTTGGGACGCATTTCAGCTAGACTATACTTTCTTATATGCAGTAATTTTCTTCCAGTTTTCCGGAAATCCCATAAGCCGAAGCAGATCCGTACCGGCTAACTGACGATTTTCACGATCCGCCTTATCAATCAGCTTGGCTAACTGCGCTTTATACGTCAGGAAGTCTTTGTTTGGCAGCAAGTAGCGGAAAGACAATACCAACGCAAAATAATCATGTTTTCCATATATGTACTGTTGACCATTCTGCGGAATCTGCATCTTTTTATGGAGCGGCAAGTCCGAAATGTCATTCTTTGTGTTGTAGGAGAAAAGACGCTCATTGTGCGCGCAGACATTGCGGAATTTAGTTAGCACCTCCAGCATGGAGCCTAACTGCTTTTCCCGAACGCCCACAAATTCCTTGCTGATTGCAGCTTGGATTTTAGACTGAGAAAGGGCGTACATCTTGGATAGAGTTCCAAATGTCAACGCATTGATCAGTACCCATAACGGCACATTTCCATGTACCTGTTTATGATGCTCGATATACGGATAGTCTGTCGTATGCGAAAGAAACGGTTGTAAATGCCGCGTAATCAACTTTTGAACCTCGCGCGGGTTTATACGCCCCATGAGATTATAGTTATTTGCGTCCAGATAACTGTTCTGACTCTCTCCAAACTGACTGCAAAACGCATACGAATACGCAGAGCGGATGTGTCGCTCCACTTGCAGCAAATAGCGCAGCGTGAGTTCCCGAAGCTGTTCATCGAAACGATAGAGCGCAACAATATCATCCAGCGTCGTTCCGTCGCGGTAATCTTTTGTCGTGGGATTTTTGAACAAGTCCTTGTAGCCGGAAATCAGCGCAAAATATCCATAATGGTGCAGCGTGATAGCTGTTGCGGCATCATCCGTAATTGTCAGGTTCTTGTCTTTCAGCTTTTGAATCTGTTGGGGATATGTCAGAAACGGTTTCGGCATTTACACCATCCTCTCAGGTGTGAAAAAGGGAGCCCCCGCAGGGACTCCCCCGGTTGCAGGCCCCGCGAGCATCTGCAACTCGATCACTACGGTAAGTATAACGCAAGATTTTGTATCTGTCAACCAGAGAACGGACAGCAAAATTACGTTTACTCGCCCTAGCATTATGAAGTATAGTCGTTTCATTATAAAATATGCGTAGAAATGGAGATGAAATCATGTGAGTGATAACTGGGTCGTATCGACCCTTGAAGATGCACTAAGCAACTGGAATGACCATTTGGCTGAAATCTGGTCGCTTGTTTCACAGACACCGGAAAGTTTTCGCGGTGGCGAAATCTGGACAGTCATTGTCAGCATTCACAATGCACTGGTAGGCTTCGGCTATGGTCTGCTGGTGTTATTTTTTGCAATGGGCGTATTCCGCTCAGCGGCCAGCTTCCGCGAACTGCAAAGACCGGAATTTGCCCTACGGCATTTTATTCGGTTTCTGCTTGCAAAAGTGGCGGTCGGCTCGTCGCTGGAGCTGATAACCGCGATTTACAAAATCTGCGGCGGTGTGGTAAGTACCGTCATGGGCGGCATTGGTTCTGCAATTTCCACGACGGCAACGCTGCCAGACAAAATTGTGGAGGCCATTGAGGACGTGAGTTTTCTGGAATCCATTCCGCTCTGGTTGGTATCTCTGCTGGGAAGCCTGCTGATTACGGTCCTGTCCTTTGTTCTGATTCTGACCGTCTACGGCCGTTTTTTCAAAATCCTTATCTATACCGCGATTGCGCCGCTTCCGCTGGCGTCATTCGCGGGAGAAGCTACGTCCAGAACCGGTCAGACATTCCTCAAAAGCTATGTCGGGGTGTGCATGGAGGGCGCGGTCATTGTGCTGTCCTGCGTGATCTACTCGGCGTTCCTGTCAGGCGGCAGTACGGCGCTGGACGAATCACTCCCTGCGGTCACAATGGTCTGGCAATACATCGGTCAGCTCATGTTCAATATGTTGGTGTTGACCGGACTGGTGAAAGGCTCTGACCGACTGGTGCATGAAATGCTCGGTGCATAAAAGAATTGTGTCCCAAGTCGGGACGCAATTCTTTCTGACTGTTCAGAGAAATTCCAGTCTCCTGGATTCGCCTGGCTTCAGGTCCTTTGTGTAGTGGTGTATCAGCTCTGCCATGATCTGTTCCTCGCGCTTCTGGCGAATGTAGCGGATTGTCCAGCATAAGACGAAAAACAGCACGCAGGCAATGAAGATCAAAATGCAGGCTGTTCGGTGTGCGGCTGCCCAGCGCGGCCAGAAGAGTTTCGTTGCCACAAAGTAGCAACCGAGCGGCAGAAGCCGCAGCTTCCAGAGGATACGGATTGCCATTGGCAGGCTCCCCAGTACCAGACCAACGATCAAGAGCTGGCGACCTATTTCCTTGAATAAAATGAGTGTAGAGTTCATAGCATATTCTCCTTTTTGTCAAGTTTTTACCTATAAATATTATCTTATATTCTAAATTTTCTGTCAAATTTTCAACAAAACGGGGGCGATTTTTATAGAAGTCAAAATTCCAAAAGAAATCCGTGCACACCGGGAAACCATCTTTTTCGGTCTGTCTGCGCGGCAGTTTATTTGTGCGGTGCTGGCTGTCGGTCTGGCGGCCGGTATCTATCTCGATTTGGGCGGCATCATCGGAAAAGAAGCTGCAAGCTGGCTTTGCCTGCTGGCGGCGGCGCCGGTTGCGATTGCGGGATTTTTTCATTACAACGGCATGAGCTTAGAACAGTTTCTTTGGGCGTTTATCAAATCCGAAATCCTGTGTGCAGGCCCGCGCCGATTCGATTCCGTGAATCTACATGAGGAAGTCTTTGCAAGCATTATGGAGGACACATTGGAATGATGAAATCGTTGTTGGCTGCAAACCGCAGCGAAAAAGATTCTTTTCGGATTCCCCACAGTGTCCAGCAATCCATTCCCATCCGACGTATCTTCACGGACGGTATCTGGCAGGTTGGACAGAAGTACAGTAAAACATGGCGGTTTTCGGATATAAATTACGCCGCATCGTCGTTAGACGACCGACGCAGTATCTTCCGTTCGTATGGTGCTGTTCTCAATTCTTTGCCAACAGACGCGACCGCGAAAATCACGATCATCAACCGCCGCCTGAATCCGGTTGACTTCCAGCGCACGATGCTCATGCCGGAGTGCAGCGACGGTTTGGACTACTATCGCGGCGAGTACAACCAGATCATCTTGGACAAAGCTGCTGAGAGTAACAACTTGGTGCAGGAAAAGTATATCACGCTCTCCATCGGCTTGCGCAAAATCGAGCAGACCCGCGCGTATTTCCGTCGCGTGGATACCAACCTGTCTGCCAGTTTCGGGCGGCTGGATTCCGGGGCGTATCCCATTTCCTGCACCGACCGGCTGCGGCTCCTGCATGACTTTTTCCGGCCCGGCGAAGAAGCGTCGTTCCGGTTCGACCTGTCTGCGAACATCAAGCGCGGCATCGACTTCCGCGATCTCATTTGCCCGGACGGACTGCAATTCCGCGCCGGGTATTTTGAAATGGGCGGCAAATTTGGACGGGTGCTTTTTATGCGCGACTACGCATCTTTTATCAGCGACGAAATGATAAAGGACCTGTCTGACTTCTCCAGAAACCTGCTGCTGTCCATTGACATTCTTCCGATTCCAACCGAAGAAGCGGTGCGTGAGGTGCAAAGCCGAATCCTCGGCGTGGAAACGGACATTACACGCTGGCAGCAAAGGCAGAACCGGCAGAACAATTTCACAGCGACGGTTCCCTATGACTTGGAGCAAATGCGCACCGAATCGAAAGACCTGTTGGAAGATCTGACCGCGCGCGACCAGCGACTCATGTTCGCCTGTGTAACGCTCGTTCATATCGCGGACAGCTTGGAGCAGCTTGACGCGGACACGCAAACGCTGCAATCCATCGCGCAAGAAAAACTCTGCGGATTCTCTGTTCTCCGTTACCAACAGGAGGGCGGCTTGAATACGGTTTTGCCGTATGGCCTGCGGCGGATTCACGCGCTGCGGACGCTGACCACGGAAAGCTGCGCTGTCCTCATGCCGTTCCGTGCGCAGGAAATTCAGGACCCCGGCGGTTTGTATTACGGAGTCAACGCCATTTCCAAAAATCTGTTGATCTGTGACCGCAAACGGCTGATCTCGCCCCATGCGTTCTATCTCGGTGTGTCCGGTTCGGGCAAATCCGTAGCGATGAAGAACACCATTGCAAACGTCGCGCTGTCTACCAACGATGACATTATCATCATCGACGCCGAACGCGAGTACGCGCCCATTGCGCGGGCGCTGGGCGGCGAGGTCATTGAAATCTCTCCAAACAGCCAACACCATATCAATCCGTTGGATTTACAGGACGGTTACGAAGATGGCGAGAATCCGATTGCCATGAAATCTGAACTCATAACGAGTATCTTGGAGCAGCAAATGGGTGCGGGGCTATTGTCCGGTTCTCAGAAATCCATCATTGACCGATGCACGGCCAGTGTCTACCAGAACTATTTCCATGCAAAAGGTGCGCTGCCCATGCCGCTCCTGTCCGACTGGCGCGTGGAAGTGCTGCAACAGCCAGACCCCGAAGCGCGTGAAATTGCCCTTGCCGCCGAGCTTATCACGGAGGGCAGCTTGAATGTCTTTGCGCATCCGACGAACGTGGATATTAACAACCGCATTGTTGTCCTCGACCTGTATGAAATGGGAGAGCAGCTGCGTCCGACTGCCCTTGTTGTCGCGCTGGAGGCCATTCAAAACCGCGTCATGGAAAACCGCAAGCGCGGTAAATATACCTGGGTGTTCCTCGATGAAGTGTATTTGTATTTCAAGTACAAATACTCCGGAGAAATTCTGTATCGTGCGTGGAAAAGATTCCGTAAGTACGGCGCTGCATTGACAGCGGCAAGCCAGAACGTAGAGGAATGCCTGAAATCCGAAACCGCGCGTCTGATGTTCGCCAACTCGGAATTTCTGCTGCTGTTCAATCAGGCCGCGACTGACCGGGCAGAGTTGTCTAAGCTGCTTCACATTTCCGATACACAGCTCAGCTACATTACAAACGCCGAAGCCGGTCACGGCCTGCTGCGCATGGGCGGCTCCATCGTGCCTTTCGTCAACACCATTCCCCGCCAGACAGAGCTATATAAGTTAATGACAACCACGCCGGGTGAAAGCCGATAATCTGTCCCAACTTGGGACGCAAAAACAAATCCCACCACGAGACACGTTTCCATTCAGAAAATGGATCTCATGGTGGGATTAAAATTTGTATCAATACAAATCGTGTCCCAACTTGGGACAGAATATGGAGGTGACTACAATTCCTGATATTCGAGAGCGAAACGACCGCCCGAAAGACAAGCAGCCAAAACATCAAGCTGTGTCCATCGTGCAGCGGCAGATGGTACAGAGATTTGTAAAAGAGCTAAATGACAGCGCGAATCAACCCGACCGCTCGGACAGCGCGGAACGCACGGCGACCGAACAGGTAGAAACGACCACCCGCGAAATCGTCCATGAAGCTGTCCAGCTGCCGCGTCGTGCGATTCAACACCCAGCCCGCAAAGAATCAGCGGGTTCTTCCGCAAATGTGCAGCCGGAGCAATCCACCCATCCGCACCACACACCGGAATCACCGCGAGAACGAACAGACACGGCGCGTACCCGGCCAGATGCGACACTGCCGCAGAGCGCACCGACACCAGCACCGCAGGAGCAGGCCCGCCACGCTTATGTTCAGCAAACTGCAAAAACGGCCACGCCAACGCCGCCGATCACGTCGGAACAGCCAAAGGTACAGTATCCCACGACCGTACCAACGGGAGAAAATGTGCCGCACCAGCGCACGGACGATTTGCACACCCGATCAGAACCGAAGCAGCCGCAGAGCGCACCAGCGACCACGCCGCAGGAGCAGGCCCGACGCGCTTATGTTCGGCAAGTCGCAAAGACAACCAGAGCTACCCCGACAGGCGCGCCAGAACAGGTGCAAGAACCAGCCATACCATTTGCAGAAAACGTACCGCGTTTGCGCACGAACGATGTATGCACCCGGTCAAAACCGAAGCAGCTAGAAAGCGCTCCAGCACCCACTCCACAGGAACAGGCCCGACGCGCCCATGCCAAGCAGGCAAAGAAATCTCGCGCAGAGAAACCGTCTGCGCGGGATAATCTTTATACGGAGCAGCCGGAAATCCGGCTTGCGGATAGTGCTCCGCAGAAAGAAGTTCCGGCGATTCGTGAAAAGCCGAAAGCACCGGAAATCCGCAATCAGGTACAATCCGAAGCCGCGCCAGCAAAACCATCCGCTGTTCGTCATGTAAAGCAGCCGGACACATGGACACCGCGCAGCGCGGCGGCCCCGGTTATGCGCGGCAAGGAGCAGCCTATTCGTGAACGGCCAGCAGCTACACCGACGCACAATTTACCACCCACGCCGCAAGAGCAGGCACGGCAAGCCTTTGCAGAAAAACAAGCGCAGCTCTCTCAAAATCCATCCATCGAATCCATCTATCCATCCGAATCGGCTGCCCCTGTTCCACCGCAGCTGCCTGTTTCGGAAGCGCCCGCGATCACGCCGAAGCGCCAGCCGGTCACGGCTGGCAGCGGTAAGTCTGCATCACCCACGCCGCAGCCTGTCCAGCCACTAGCGGAGCATCCTCCCACCATCCGCGAGAAGCCGAAGCCAAACGCCGCGCTGAGAGAAAAATCCCGACGCGGCGTTGATATTCGGACAAGGGATACGGAGCAAATCAGCGCACCAACGGCGCAGCCAAAAACGCCTGTATCAAAAATTGACGTTGGGGTCAAAAGGTCATTTGTTCGAGCAGTTTTCAGGTGAAAAAATG
>OGMC01000407.1_pt1 | contig 13353 bp, 12 predicted proteins | sample 1573011 | NCBI WGS metagenome assembly OGMC01 (sample SAMEA2581888, study PRJEB24529) | metagenome | biome: Human gut stool | place: China | collected 2011
TCTGTTACATTCATGGTTCCCTGTGAATATGTTTTTTCAAATCTTTCATTCTTTGCCATTGTTTTCTCCTTCTCTGTTCTGAATTGCCATATGTATCATCTTTTCAAATGACTCGCTGAAATGCTCATCATCTTCTGGTGTCCGTTTCTTTGGTCCTTTTATATGATTCTTCCCGGATGCCCTCCGGGCTTTCTTATTCAGATGCCGTTCCATAAGCATCTGATCTATATTGTCATTTGTGTACCATTTCCCTGACTGATGGATTGCATAAGCTCCTTTTCCAAGTGCCATTGCCGCCACCCCATAATCCTGTGATACAACAATATCTCCCTTGTGGCAAATACTGATCAACTTATAATCGACTGCATCAGCACCGGCTCCAACCACTATCACTTCACTGTAATCTGACTGTAGCACATGGTTCGTATCACAAAGCAGAGTCACCGGTATTCCGTATTTCTCTGCAATTCTTCCTACTATATCAACCACTGGACAGGCATCTGCATCCACATAAATATGCAGATTTCCAATTCTCTTTGCCATTTCTTCCTGATACATTGTATATTCTGTTTTGCTCATACACACCGGTCCGATCGATGTCTCATATATCTGTTGGTCAGTAATATCTTTGTGCTCCTGTTCCATTTATGTCAGCTCCTTGTATAAATGATAAATTGGATATTCTATAAATGTTTTCTTTGTCTCATCATCAAGCAGTCCAATATAATGATCCGCCAAGCGCTTATTTCCCATCAATATCTGAATACCGGCCTTGCTTTGTTGATTAATATCTGTTTTTAAAATTTCCATTAGTTCTGCAATTTCAGAGTCAGAAATCTCTCTCAATCTAATCTCGCATTGAATACGATTTATCACGTGAATATAGTTCTCTGGTTCCTTTTCTTCTAACCACTTACACAGTTCAAGTGCCATTTCCAACAATTCTTTTTTCTTAGATGCATCATATGCTTTAATCATTTCTAATATTGAAAAAACCATACGATTTCTGTGTCCCTGATTATCATACTTCATAAAGGCCGCTTTAATTTTCTCAATATTTATGTTGGCAGAATATGCGTAATCCCTTTCGTTCATAATGCAATATTGGGTAGTTGGATAATCTCCACTTTCGTCTAATTTGCAATCTATATCATATTCAAAGAAATCTTTGACATCATATAGTTCGTCGCTTCGCTGACCAAAAAACAATAACAAACGAATGTTAGATATTTCTAATGATACCACTGGAGGAATTTGTCCTTTTTCCTTAAACCCAGCACTTTTCTTATGAACGATTGTATTAATAAGCATCTTCACATAGTCTTCTTGTTTTTCAGTGAGCTTATCCATATCCAATGGTATAGATACATGCAAAATGTCCAACATTTCTTTTATTAATTCATAATATTTAAGAGTTACTCTTGCACCCTCGATATCAAAACTCTCTATCTCTTTTTTGGTAGGGCTAACCGGCAAATCCAACCCATTAACTGTAAGACACTTGGTGTCAAAAACATCAATGATAAAACGAAGATCTTGTAGCCTTTCATCAAGATTTCCTGTAAGCGCATATTTTAGTGTTTGCTTATCTCTTTCCCAGATATATTTAAAACTTTTACCAAAATAAAGTGTTAATGTTTCATCCTTGTGACGCTCTACCTTGACCAAATCATAATACTTATGTCCATTAGAATACACATTAATGGAACGCTCTGTAATTACAGATTCCACACTTTCCAAATGTTCAACTGGAAAGGAAAGCGTCCCGTCTGGATTCTGAATATGTAAATACAATTCGTTGTTTTTCAGATACGAAAAAGGGTCATTTCTGTCATATCCAATGCATGTAAAATGACAATTCATCCTCATATTATCTCTGCCCAACAATTTTTCTACTTCCTCTATGGTCCAGTTCTTTCCTGTTTTCAAAATGCTCTGCTTTTGACTCTCTTCAATGAAATTAATAACAATATTCTCGAAATCATTTGGCTTATCGGGTAATTCTTTTAAGTTAATAGATATAGGCTTCTTACTCTGTGCTATTCTCAAATACTGATTGATAAGGAACGGTTGAAGTGCAGCGTAATATATTTTTTTATTTTTATCTGCGTCGATATGAACTACAAAATATAACACGCCTCCATCATTACGGTACTTCTCCAAATTTGTAATACTTACTTTGTATTTAGGATTCTTTTTAGAAAACCTCTTAACTGTTTTTCCTTTGACTTGCACAGGAGCACGTCCAATCAAATCATCATTTTTCTTGTATTTATTTTTGTATGCATATATAAATCCATCCCAGATAGGTTCCTTATCTCTCTCATTAATATACTGAGACAGTAAATCCGTATCCGCTAATCTAATTTTTATTGCGGCTGTTGCCGATGTCTCAATATCACCCATTACAACTCCTTAAATCTTTGCAATCAAATCAATAGTTCAATATCTTTCTGCCGTTTTTTCGGTTCCTGTTCCTTCAGTAAAATGTTCCTATATCACAATTCCATTCCGGTTCTTCCATCATCAAATCAAATATAGTTTCTTCAATAACTTTCACACACTCATCTGTATTATGCAGAATATCCTCGCCCCAGAAACGTATCACTGTCCATCCCATAAACAGCAGTTTTTTATTAACTTCATCATCCCGCTGTCGGTTCCTTGATATTTTGTTAATCCAAAACTCACTGTTATTACTTTTTTCCAAGCGTGGTTTTAATATTTCCCAATCCTTCCCATGAAAGAACTCGCCATCACAGAATATAGCAATCTTGTATTTTGTCAGTGCAATATCCGGCTTTCCTGGAAGTTCTTTATAATTCTTCCTGTACCGATATCCTTTCTTCCACAAGGCCTTACGAAGTCGAACTTCTATTTTTGTATCATTCGCCCTGATATGCTGCATATTCTTTTTTCTCTGCTCTTTTGTCAACACATCAGCCATATATAATTACCTGTCTTTTCTAATTCAATCCTGTTTTACAAATAAAACAGCCTGCTATCCATTTTTCTCTGTGTCAGATAATACTCATACATCATTGCTGCTGGAAGCTGTCTGATCTGGATATTCTCTAATCCGAGAGCTTCAAGCATTGGCATTCTTGCAGTACCTTTTTTTATTATCTCATCCTTTTCAGTCGGCATAAGAAAACAGTTTTTTACCACAGCAATATGATGTGCCTCAATAAATTTCTTGTAAGCAAGTTGGTAGAGATACTGTTTTGTAACATCCCCAACACCGGGATTACCTCTTAAATTCTTGCCTTTTTCTAGTTGGAGAAGATAATACTTGGCATCAAAAATAACAAAATAGTCCACATCACCGACACTTGGCATACTGATCAGATCCGGGATCAATGTATCTTTAGCTGTCTGCGTAGTATCTGTACCTTCCCAGATTGGCTTCTCTATAATATCAATCAGTGAATCCTTTTTCTGACTCTGAAATTCCTCTGCCAATGGAACATGCATTTTCAGCTGTCCCAGAGATGTATTTAACTTATTATCAAAAACTTCTGCACATATCTTTTCCCACACTGCATGATACGCTGTTGTACCATACATACAGATTCCATCATTATCCTCAAACATTCTGCGGTTTTGTGCCACATATGCATATAGCGTTTTTAAGAGAATCTGGCGATGTGTATTAAACTGCACATTCAGTTCTTTTGAAATTCTCTCCAGAATATACTCCCTATCTCCAAAGTCATCCAGTACTTCTTCTGACAGCTCTACTGTCTCGATTCCAAAAAGATTTTCAAGTTGCGCCTGGCGAAGCTGATTGGAGCATTCCGTCAGTATACACTCATGCAGTCTTTTAAAATAATCCATATCATCATCAACTGTTTTTCCAGTATACAGTTCCATATAATATGGTCTGTTATTTTCAATCAAAGCAAAGCTCTCATCTATGGTTTTTCCCCACAGGATTTCTCCATTGCCATTGACTTCAATAATATCCTCACTGTTTGTATATATGCCATATTCAAAGTAATCGTTCAGAAGATAGAGAATTACTGCCAGTATATTAAAACTTCTGTTTTCTCCATCACCATTGAACATGCTTACCATCTGTTCATCTGACCGGCTGTATCTTTCAAGTACCTTTACAACCTGTTTCATTTCTGTGAAATAGTCATCCCTCTGCTTCATCAGATACTTCGGATATACCTTAATCACCCTTGAACCACATGTAATAATTCCTACATAGGTAAAGACATAAAGACAATCTCCGCTTACTGCTGTTTCATCTGATATTTCAATATCATCATCCACAAGGTCTGACATTTCAAGCTGGTCTTCATTATTTTTAACGCTCTTTAATACTCCAAAGGCTTTCAGATTTTTAATAAAGTGCTCAACCGCAGATTCATCCATGGAGAAGATGCTTTTCAGATTATTCTTTGTATACCGCTGCTGTTCCCTGACATATCTTGAAACAATCTCCATTATGCATCATTCCTTTGCTTGTCATAATATAATTCCTTAAATGTATCTCCAAAGATTCCCATTCCCTTTTTATCAAATGCATCACAAACTGATGAATACTTGCTACTGTCACAGCCATCAAAGAAATTGTGTTTTCTCTGTTTTACAGCATCCTCATACAGATACATTATGACCTTGCTCTTAAATGCCTTGATAAATTTTTCCGTATCTTCTATCATTCCATCCGCATCAGACTTAATGATTTTCTTTGAAAGAAAGAATGGTCCCATCAGCTTATCTTCATTGATTCTGAAATCATCCGAAGACAATTTTGCATTGATGGCTTTTCTAAGTGTATTCCAGTTAATAACATCCTCGCTTCCTGCCAATTTGATATTACCAATGGAAGCAATCTCTTCCTCATTTTCATTGATTCCAAGATATTCAAAATTCCATCTTCTCTTAAATGCCGTATCCATAGGAAATACGCCCTGATCGGCACTGTTCATAGTAGCCCATATAAACATATTGTTTGGAATCCTGATTTTTTTGTAATTATCTGCATCACCTCCGAGCTGTGAAGCAAGATACCTTCTAATATCCTCTGATGCCTGTATCTCATATTCGCTTACACCGTCATCATCACGATCCAGCAACTGGAATACATCACCAAATACTGCTGCCACCTTTGCCCTGTTTATTTCTTCAATCAAAAGTAAATGTGGCTGTGGTGCTTCTGTTCTTCCACTCTTTAATGCATCTACATATACACGCATGAAAGGACCTGGTACAAAATCATACCTGATGCTTCTTCCATCACTATCCATTACCGGCTTATATGTTCCGACAAACTGAGAATATGAATAATCCGGATGGAATGTAACCCTTTCATATGTACCAACTGTATCTTCCATCAGCTTGTCACAGTCATCTTTTAGCCCGAAACTCTTTCCTGTACCAGGTGCACCGAATACGATACGGTTTCTCTCATAATCTACATCTATGTTCGTATTATAAATCAGCTTCATATAGTCCTCCTCAGAATCAATCAGATATTGAATATATTTTTTCACAGCACTTCTCTGTGATCCATTTTTTTCAGGCTCTTTTTTAAGTTCATCCATAGCCTGGTTTACCTGTCCAATATCTGTCGTATAAAATACACTATGTTCTGCCACCATAGGAAGAGGAGTTTTCTCTATGCTGTTTACATATGAGTCTATCGACTGCTCACTGTATGGATTTCCGGCATCCGAATCTCCCTCCGGTTTTACCTGTAATCCCATCCAGTATCTGAAAAGTCTTTTATTTCTTTCTTCCGGATCTTCGCTTTCCAGATTTACTTCAAGCTCCATATCATCGTCTGGATAATAATATTTTCTGTAAAGATACATCATATTATCTTCATCTGTTAGCTGATAACATGATGTCAGTTTTCCTTCTGATTTTTCAGGAAGAACATCTGCCGGAGTAAAGTTTTCATGCCATCTGCCCGGTTTCATATGCGACATATCACTACTTGAATCATAAAAATAGTTTCCTATTCCATCTACAAAAGCGATAAGCCTTTCTCCAGTCATTGCAACGAATACTGTATCTTCATTCGTTTTATAGAATCTGACAAGTTCACCAGCTTTTCTTGACGCAGTCCTTGCATCATTTCCGTAATAAATTTCCTGCAGTTTATCAGCAATGGCTTTTTTATCAATTCCATCACCATAAACATAGCTTTCAAGACTTCCAATATCTTTCCAACCAATTCCGACGACAGAGCGTCTTCTCCATTCATCCACATAATTCATAACATCATTAGATGTACCTATTCTTACGAAACTTTTAGGCATACCAAACTTGTCCCCAATTACATGATGCATTGAATCGAGAGACATATTTGCATATTTACGAACCAACGCAATCTGTCCGCTTCTTGCATAAAATTTTGTGCTTGGTTTTATCAGAAGTGAATATAGAACATGGAACTGCCATGTATCATTATGATAACAGCTGAGAATATCACCAGTAGTCATTGCATAATATTTGTGAAACCATGCCATATTATAAAACTGATCTCCTATCAGTTCTTTCAGGTCATCATCCATCTTCTCATAATCTTCAATCGTCTGTGGATTTGCTTCTGAAATAAGTTTTGAACCATTAACAAGAGCATCACGAATGGATTTTCCTAATTGCAATGCTTCCTCATCCGATAGTTCCTTAGAATTATTAGCACTTCCAGATGTCCAGACTCCTGTATCTTTTTTCTGAAATAATCCAAATTTATATGCTGATCCGCCTGCGATGCTTCCAAAAAATTCACGACACTGTGTGTTTCTTTCTATCCAGTAACACAAAGCATCAGAATTGTCTCCACTAGAATAAAAAATGTACTGCAATACTTCTTCATCTGATAAAGCTGCAAGTTTTTCAGGCGAGTATCTCTCAATGAAATCAGCTCTGCATTGTTCAACTGCCTCATCATTTGATGATAATTCAAGTCCTGATTCTTCTATATGTTTTATCAAAATATTTGCTGCACGTTGATATTCATTTTCGTCTTGCAAATTATCATCTATATTCTGTTTTCCTAAATAAGGACGATTATCATAATACTCCAAATATTCTTTCAATCCAGATTTCCTAATTGTAGCAATGTAAATTCCTAACTTATTCTGAATTCTTTCAAATTCCTTATTTGGTCTATAATCATTAGGAATAATAATCTGATTTCCTGGTCCGTTTCTGTTCCCGTCCTTGGTGCCTGATATTTTTTCAACTTCTTTTTCATCACATTCAAGACTGAATATATAATCTTCAAATTTATCTACCTGATCATTTACCCCCAGGCAAAAATATTTCAGTCCTTCTTTCTGTGCATACTTCCACGCAACTCCGCGTTCATAAGCACCGCTATCTCTTGTATCAAAATAATTTTTTGTATTATCTTGCTTATGCACAAGCGGATATACAAATATTACAATCCTTTCACCAGACGATAGTTCAAGTACGAAACCTCTTTTTTTGGTATCATCAATATATTCCTTATCGGTCTCATTTATCGATAAATAACCATTTAATGTTTCTATTGCTTGTTGAGTAGTATACGCCATCTCATTACCTCCTCAATTCTCAGCCGACATAATCCTTCCAAATATCATGAACTGCATTTGCACAACATTTTGCAAACAAAGGGGACACAGCATTTCCAATCATCTTATACAAATCCATGTTACTTCCATAAAACACATAATCGTCAGGAAATGTTTGTAGCCTGGCCGCTTCTCTTACTGTTATTGTCCTTTGTTGTGTAGAATCAGGATGAATATGTCGTAATCCATCCTTATACAAATGAGCTGGTATCAAATTACTTGGTTCATCCCATCTAATTACATGATACTTATGTACATTTGATTCTTTTCCGGTCATTTTTGTATATAATTTTTTCAAAGCATCTATAGATGTGTATTGATTTCTTCCCGATTCTATATCCTCTGTCAATAATTTAAAAATCCCCAAATCTCTGTCACTTTGCCATCTTGCAATATGATTTTCCACACTTGGCTCCGATAATGAATGTCTGGTTCTTACACCATTTACTTTTGATGTTTCTTTTTCAGGATATAGTTTTGGTAAATCCCCTATTGCTTCATAAACAGTCTTCTTTCTTTTTACTTTATACTTCGGTAAATACTCTTTATAAAATAAATCTACAATTTGCTCTGCTTTATCACCAAAATACTCTTTACGCACACCAAATATAATTATTCTCTTTCTGTTTTGCGGTACGCCATATTCAGTAAAATCTATTATTGCCTTACTTAAATCTGGTATGAGGCAATAACCAGCAGTGTCAAAACTTTCTCGTATAATTTCAATTATTGGACTTCCTGTAGGTTTTGCACTTAGTATTCCAGGAACATTTTCAAATATAAACATTTTGGGCTTATATCTGTCGAGTACTTTAATATAACTTTCAAACAAGAAGTTTCGGTAATCGTCTTTCATTCCATTTTCATCACGAACTCTTCCTGCTATTGAATAAGCCTGACATGGTGGACCACCTATAATAACATCTATACCATCTGCCTCATGAATCAGTTGATCTAACCCCACCGATGAATCGTAAGTTGGATCATTATTCCATCCTTGAAAAAGCTCATCCGTCCTTTGAATATCAAATCGCATTACTCGACGATCAGCATCCTTATATTTCCATTTATCTCTGAGTCTAATCGCAAGATTTTTACAAGGAGCCTTTTCCCATTCTACTGCTGCAATCGTATCAAAATATCCTGATTGTTCAAATCCATCCATTAACCCACCACAACCGGCAAATAAATCTATAGATTTAATTCTTTTCATTTTGTATCTCCTGTTATAATTTTTAATATTGCTTCTCCCAGAGCCTGACCTAAAAGTGGAGGTACTGCATTTCCTACTTGTCTTGATTGCTGAGTTTTTGTTCCAGTAAAAACAAAGTCATCCGGAAATGATTGCATTCTTGCACTTTCTCTTACTGTAGGAACCCTATTATATTCATAATGAAATAAATTTCTATGTCCTGTATCTACAGTTCTTGCAGGAGCATTTCCATTTAATCTGGTCCACGCCATATGAAATTTTCTGCTTTCTCCCCAACCTGCCGGTAGATCTTTATAATTTCCACCTTCTGGTACAAGTGCTATAGTATCCTTTACCATCTGCGTATGATTAGTTCCTAAATGATTATGTAACACATCACAGTTTCCTCTCATCAATTTTTGATATTCCGTTTTTGGATCACATATATACTCTGCTTCCTCGCTTCCCAGATTATCTACAAGCGATGGCAAATCACTTACTGCATCTCTGCAAGTTCTATAATCTTCAGGTGTAAATTTCATCTCCGGAAATTCTGGTTTACCAATATCTTCTCTGATTCCCATAAAAATAAGTCTCTTCCGTATTTGTGGCACACCATAATCTGCTGCACATAAAATTTTGCATTCTATGTTATAACCCATTTTTCTAAATCTCTTTAGAATTTCATCCTTAATTTGTCCTTCATACAACGTAGCCATTCCTGGTACATTTTCAATTATGAACGCTTTCGGCTTATATTGTTTTACCATTTCAATCACTGCAAGATACAGTTTATTTCTTTTATCATCAAAATTTCTTGGACCTGTCAATGAGAATCCTTGACATGGAGGGCCTGCTATTATTACATCAATAGATCTGTCTCCTGCTATTTTTTTTATTTCGTCAAACGTCTCCTGTTTAGATAAATCCGCGTTCAAGGGTACTGCACCATTATGATTCAGTGCAAATGTATTTAATGCAGCCTGATCATTGTCTACTCCTACAAGAATATTAAATCCTGCATCCATAAATCCCTTTGATAATCCACCGCAACCAGCAAATAAATCTATTGCATTCATTATAAATTACACCTCTCTAGTCTTCTTTAATAAATTCGCATATGTCAGATATATCACAATCTAACTTATTACATATTTTCATAAGCACATCCATACTTACCTGTTGATTTTTACTAAGTTTGGCTAAAGTATTTGTCCCTATTCCTGTTAATGCACGCAAATCACCTTTATTTGGCATTCCTTTGTCTATCATCAACTTCCATAGTTTATTGTAGCTTACTTCCATTTTGCACCTCCATATAAGTGGTAACTATTACATATAACATTATAGATTATGCAAGATATTTTATCAATGGCGAAATAAAATATTTCAAAAGTTATAGTTTTTATATATATTCCATCATCAAAAAAGAAGAGGACAACAAAGAATCCGAATTTTCTTTATTATCCTCTTTTAAATTAAACTCTGTTCAATTTTATGGTAATGGAGTTCCTGAAAAATCTGCCGTATATAAACCAGGGCTTACGTATGTAAGCAATACATAATCCTTTCCATACTTTTTCAAATCAGCAATCGTTATAACATGATATGCCGAAACATTCATTCGCTTTCTTAGATACTTACCCAGAACAGCACCGCCTTTATTTGTTGAATCATCTCCATATGACAACTGTTTTGGATAAACCATTATCGGATTTTTTTTAGATGGATATACCCTTTGTGAACCTTGGAATGTCATTGTCATCATTTCTCCGTCATCCCAAATAACAGTTATTGGATCCGATTTTCTTGTCTTTTTCCCTCCACTGGTTGTTCTATTTATTGGATATGGTGGAAATAAAATTGGATACTTATCAAGGTGCTCTGTTAAAATTGGGATATACGCTTCCATTGCATCCTGTTTAGTAGCAACATTTCCATTCTGATTACCCCAATTTGGACCTCCTCCTTTATATGTTTTCTTATTTCCTTTTTTATCAATTTGATATAAAGGCATAATAGCTGAAAGAGGATTACCCGAATCTGGTATCTTATCTTTTTTGTTCTTTTTCCTTATTTTTACTTTGTGTGCCATTTTGGGAACAATCATCGGATCAGACATATTTATTGAAATATTCTCTATTTCTTTCGCATACAAATCTAACTTCAAAAGATACTCATCCGACTTCAATTCATCTGCGTTTAATTCAACAAGCATTTCTGCATTTGAAGAACTACACAATCCATTCAAGGAACAATTTGCCGATCCCACTAAGGAATTAAAAATTTTATTATTTTTATAAAACAAATAACATTTCGTATGAACTCTCTGTGTATTAACAAATTTTAATTGTAAGCATGGATACTGATTACTAATCGCAACCAATTTGTCATATACCGGTTTTGAGATTTTATCAATACCATACATTCCATAATAATATGTGAGTGGAATACCTAACTGTGCTATTTTCTCTATGATATCTGGTGAAAAGTATCCCGTAATTATCGTAACATGATCACTAGCCTTTACATTTTCTATTACATTATTCTCTAAGTTATCTACTAATACCGCCATATGTTCCTCCCAATCCATTTTTTATAAGTATATCATACTTGTACAGATTTCCAAGAAATTAAGCATAAAAAAAATGCGGTCAATACACTCCCCTGTACCAACCGCCATCAACAATCCTTCTGCTATCTTTCAACATTTTTCGGCTTTTCAGTATTCGCTTTTTTCTTTTCCCGCGTGATCTGCTTTGCCTGTTTTATCTTTTCTCTCACAGATGGCTTTTCCAGTTTTCTTTCCCGTGCCTTCTCTATCAGATACTGCTCCGTTGATTCCAGATACTCTGCCAGTAGTCCCGTTTTATCTTCTGTGATAGGATTGATGTCTACTACAATTCCCGCAATCGTGAATCCATCCTCATGAAGAATATTAAAAAAATCATCTTCCCTGATTGTTCCTTTATAGTCTACCACCACATCCAGGTCCGAGCCGTTTTTCTCAATTTCCCTGCATCTGCTGCCGGATATAATCACATTTTCCACTTGTGCATCCAGATCATTTTCTATAATCTTTGCCTGCACATAGTACGATACCATTTCTTCAATCTCTACGGCACTCATTCCGTCTACTGGGTGAAACTGTTCCGTTGTTTTCTTTCTGGAATCTGAAATCACACTTACAGCAAGCTGATCTTCTTTTTCTCTAAGCTCCGTCCAAAGATTGCCAATCACATTCCGAAGGTTATGGTTATCATTTTCCATAAGCTCATACTGCATCTCTCGGCAGTTCGATAGTGAAGTCAGTTTCTCTATTCTATCGTGATAGGTTCTGTACTGCACTTCATCCAGCAGCTTTTCTTCCAGTCGGAAGGCTTCACTCCCTGAAATTCTATCCCAGATATCATCCTTTTCTGAACGGATCACAAGACCATATCCTTCATCATGTCTCTGCTGTACCATGTGAATCCGGTCTTCCGTTCCTTCTATCCTGCATGTAAAATCAAATTCGTTATATCCTGCTTCCCAATAATATCCTGCCTGGGTGAGTCTGATATCCGTCACCTCTTCTGCGGTTATGCTTATCTTCTCCTCTGGTTTTTCTGCAAAAATCTTCTCTTCCATCCTATTCTCCTTTTCCTAAAATAGCGGCGCACTAAGGCCGCAATCGTTGTTGCTTCGCAAGTTAGCAAGCAGTGCCCCTGTGTACACGCGGAGCATTTTGCTTGTTGGAGGCACATCCCCAATCCCCTTAGAATGTCATCTTCGATGCCAAGCTGCGCCCTCACTTTGTGAGTGCCTGATACATTCCTGCTTTGCCGGAATTGCAAAAAAACGGGCAACCACCAAGTTTCATTTTGATGATTGCCCGTAAATTTATCTTTGCTGCTGTCGCTTCATTTTTCAGGTCTTCGTCCTGATTCCAGGTCTGCTGTGTAGCATAGAAGGATTCCACATTTTGCTTCGCAATCTGATAATCCCGCATCTCTTTTTTTATTTTTTTATATTCGCCGTAAGCTGCTTTTTTCTCGGAAAGCAGTCGTGCAAATTCTTCATTCAGCTCTTTTACCTTCGGAATTTTTCCGTCTGGAAGTTTTGAAAATGCTTCCTTTGCTGCTTTGTGAAGAATAATTTCATCACGATGTGCCTCATTGAATCTTTTTCTGTAACCGGATTTTCGATACGCAATGTATGTATCTCTGGTCTTTGCATAATTGATAATATGAGTTTTAAGCACCTTGTTCTGCGCCATCTTTTCCTCAGCATCTTTGATGATCTTCATAAGTTCATGATATCTAGCCGAACTTCCATCTACCAAAGCATCCAAAGTTTCCTTATCGTGAATATCGTGCTGCTGCAAAAACAGAATGGACTCTGCAAACTGTTTTACATTATATTTTTTCGCCCAGCGGACATAACCGCCATTCTTCCCCTATGCCATCTTCTCCTAAATATCCACCACCAGGTCAAACCTCCGCTTTTCTGATTTCACAACTTTCTGATCAGATACTTTTTCTTTCTTCTCAGGTAATTCTTTCTCTCCTGCAATTATTTTTTTCAGGTTTTCTTCTGTAT
>OGMC01000412.1_pt1 | contig 13145 bp, 7 predicted proteins | sample 1573011 | NCBI WGS metagenome assembly OGMC01 (sample SAMEA2581888, study PRJEB24529) | metagenome | biome: Human gut stool | place: China | collected 2011
GTATGGAGCAGCGAGTCGGTTTTGGCGGCGATTTCGTCCGTTTTCATGCCGTAAATACCGCCGAACAGACGGATATTCTCCCACACCTTCAGGTCTTCGTAAAGCGAGAATTTCTGGCTCATATAGCCGATGTTGCGCTTGACCTGTTCGCTTTCGCGCGCGATGTCGTAGCCGGCCACGAGCCCTTTGCCCGAGGTAGGTTTGCTCAGGCCGCAAAGCATCCGCATCGCGGTGGTCTTGCCGGCTCCGTTAGCGCCGAGAAATCCGAAGATTTCACCCGGGGCCACGCTGAAGCTGATGCCGTCGACTGCCGTAAAACTGCCGAAACGTTTGGTCAGTTTCTCAGTCCGGATGACGGCTTCGTGGCCGGATGCGAATTGCGAGCACGGCCGGAAATTGTCTTTTGTCGTGTCCATATTGCGTTGTATCTGTTCGCGGGTTGCGGATCGTGTTTTCCAGGAGGATCGTGTGTCCCTGAAATGTAGCGGGTGTCCCTTGCCCGGGAAGGTATATCTGGTTTTCCTGGGAATATGCCTTACCAGTGTTCGCGCGCGAGTTTCATGTAACAATCCTCGATTCCGGCCCGGATCGTCTCGATTTCGACATCGTGGTGGCCCAGTCCGGAAAGATAATCGCGCAGTTCCTGTTCGGTCGGTTTCCCATCGGTGGTGACATGGTGGCGGGCGCCGAAGGTAAAGGCTGAAGTGACGTGCGGGTTTGCGCGCAGGTCGCGTAAAAGTTTCGACATATTGTCGCTGCCGACAGCCCAAAGCGGTTCGCCGAAGTTGTCGGCAATGTGCTGCGGCGTATCGATGCCGATGAACCGACCGTCGAGGATTAGTGCGATCCGGTCGCAAAGCGACGCTTCGTCCATGTAAGGCGTCGAGACGAGGATCGTGATTCCCTGCTGTTTGAGTTGCCGCAGCATCTCCCACAACTCCTTGCGCGAGACGGGATCGACCCCTGTGGTCGGCTCGTCGAGGAACAGCACCGAAGTGCGCAGCTCAAGGCCAGTTTCTGTTTCATCCCGCCGGAAAGGGCTCCGGCCTTGCGGTCTTTGAACGGCTCGATCTGGCTGTATATGTCCTTGATGAGGTGGTAGTTTTCCCGGATCGTCGTGCCGAACACCGTGGCAAAAAAAGTGAGGTTCTCTTCGACTGTCATGTCCTGGTAGAGGGAGAAGCGTCCCGGCATATAGCCCACGCAGTTGCGGATCGCTTTGTAGTCGCGCACGATGTCGAGTCCGTCCACGCTGGCCGTACCGCTGTCGGGCAGGATCAGCGTTGTGAGGATCCGGAAGAGCGACGTTTTGCCTGCTCCGTCGGGGCCGATGATCCCGAAGATCTCACCGTGCCCGGCCTCGAAGCTGACGCCGTGCAGCGCCTGCACGGCGCCTTTCCGGTAGCTTTTGACAATGTCGTGTACTTCGACTGCAGCCATTATTTCCCGAATTTTACATCTGCGTACATGCCGATCTTGAGCAGGCCGTCGTTCGGGACGGCGATTTTCACAGCATAGACCAGGTTGGCGCGTTCGTCGCGCGTCTGGATTGTTTTGGGCGTGAATTCGGCCTTGTCGGCGATCCAGATTACCCTTCCTTCGTATTGGCGGCTCCCCTTGTCCCCCGCATCCGCGAACACGCGTACCGGGTCGCCCAGCTTCAGTTCGGTGAGTTGGCCCGAACTGATGTAGGCCCGCAGCTTCATGCTGTCCGTATCGGCGATCTTGAACAGCGGTTTGCCCTGTGCAGTCACTTCGCCCCGTTCGGCGTATTTCGTCAGTACGGTCCCCGATATCGGGCTCTTGATCCGGCATTTGCCGAGCTGGTCTTCGACTTGCGCAATCTGTATTTCAAGCCCCGAGCTCTCCTCGCTCACGCCCCGGTTGTTGTTCTCGAGCGTCGAACGCTGCGCGGCAAGCTGCTTTTCGAGTACTGCGAGTTGCGAGTTGATGTCGTCGAGCTGCTTGGTGTTCGCCGCATTCGACCGGATCAGGTTCTGCACGCGGCGTTGTTCGAGTTTCTGCTTGTCGATCTGTTCGAGGGTTGCGGCGATCTGCTTGGCAATGTCCTGACGGCGGCTCTGCGTCGCACCGATGCTCTTTTCGAGCTGCAGTTTCTTGAGGTAAAGCTGAATGCTGTCGATCGATCCTACCACCTCGCCTGCGGTGAGGCGCTGGCCCTCTTCGACGTCGAACCGTTCGATCCGGCCGTTGCCCTCGGCCGAAACGATCACTTCGGTCGCTTCGAACGTCCCCGATGCGTCGTAATCCCCGTTGCGGTTCGAACAGGCTGCCGCCAGCAGTGCCAGCGCAATGAGTGCGGTTGTTTTCATCTTTTTATCGGTATTTTATTATTATTCCGGTCGCTTGTTGCCGGTTGCCGCTGTTGGCGGCCGGCGTGTTGTTTGATTTGTCGCGGGGTTTCAGTTGTTGGTCAGGTTTTTCAGGTTGTAAAGGCTCATCAGCAACTGCATGCGGTGCAAAGCTTGGTTCTGGCGTGCCGTTTCGGCTGCCGTCACGTCGTCCATGTAATCCGTGACGCTCATCGTCCCTTCCGCCACTTTCGCCTCCGAAGCGCGCTTGATGTTGTCGCGCAGGGTGATGATTTCGCCGTCGTCGGCCAGCGTGCGGCGGTATTTTTCGATCTCGCCGTTCCTGGAGCTGATCTGCTGGCGCGTGTTGAACAGGAAGGTTTCACGCTGTACGGCGATGTTGTCCCGGTTTACGTCGATTTGGCGCAGGTCGTTCCGTTTGGTATAGAAATTCCCGAAATTCCACGACAGCCGGATACCCCCGATCGCGTAGGCTTTGAAGCCGCTTTGCAGCATATTGAGCCCCGGATTGCCGTAAGCACCCTGGATAAATGCGCTCAGGCGGGGCATATTTTTCGCGGTGACGGCTTTGGCCTGTGCGTCGAGCAGGCTGTTCTGCGCGTTGAACAAATGCAGTTCGGGGCGCCGGATTTCTGGAAGCGGCTGTTTGTCCGCTGCTATCGGTTGAATCAGCTCGGTGTGGGCCAGATCCGTTCCGGTGAAAGTCCCTAACATTTGCCGATAGGCCTTGCAGGTCGCTTCCAGTTCGGCGCGTCGCTGGCGGTTCGAGAGTTGTTCGACTTTTACGGCATCGAGATCGGCTGCATTCGCTACGCCGTTGGCGATAAAACTTTGGACCTTCTGGTAATTGCGGGCTAGCTCCTCGTCATAGAGCGTGTTCAGTTTCAACTGTTCTTCCAGTAACAATGTGCCGAAGAACAGCGAGTTGATCCGTTCACGGATCGTATACATATCGACTTGCTGCTGCTGGCGGTCTACCTCCGTCGAAGCGTTGATGTTGCGCTTTTGCGAACGGATCGTGCCGCCGTCCCAGATCACCTGATCCAGTTCGACGAGCGCCTGGTACTGGTCTTTGTTCAGCGTTGGGATATCGACGCCGGGAATCGACACCGGAATCTTGGTTACGTCGGTCTGGTAAGTCGCTTTGGCCGAGAGGGAAAACTGCGGCAGGTATCCCTTGTTCGCATTGCTCAGGCTGTACTGTTCGGATTGCTGGATCAGCCCGTATCGGCTTACCAGCGGATAATTCGTCCCGGCCTTTGCATAGCACTCTTCGAGCGTAAGGCTGGAAGGCGTTTCGACCGGATGGGCCGCGATTGCGGTGGGGGCTGTCGTCATGGCCGGATTCTCCACGACAGATGCCTTTTCCCCGGGCGAGGATACGATGCCGGGCGTGACTGCTGTCGAAGAAAGCGGCCCCAGCGTAATCAGCGAGAGTAGCAGTACGGCATTTCGGATGATTTGCATGCTTTTCATGGCATTTGGTTTCAGCGGTGTCATATTTCAGGTGCGAAAGGTCGGTTTTTTTGTACACACTAAGGTCTGAGGCTGTTGATTATTAGTTTTACGTTCTCTTCCTTGCGCCGGGCGATCAGTTTTTGTACCTCTTCGGGAGGCAGTGGCATCACCTCTTCGAGAATGGGGCGCAGCAGTTGCGGCAGCACGTTCAGCGACAGTACTGTAAGAATCAAGTCTAGGACGGTGATCGGCCGTACTTCGCCTTGGGCGATCGCTTCCTCCAGTTCTTCGTTTACTTTACGGATGATGCTTGCCGGATATTCGCCGATGCTTTTGTGCAGGGCTTTGATTCGCTGCGGATTCGTAGTGATTTCGTTGATGATCAGGAACGGAATCTTCGGGTTTTGGGCAATGATATCGAAATGCGCTTCAATCTTTCGTGTGAGTTTTTCGAGGAAAGTTCCCGGTTTTTCGTCGATGCTGAAGAAAGCACCGGCGAAAATTTTGATCTTTTCCTCGAAAATACGGATGAACAATTGCTCTTTGGTGCGGAAGTAATAGTGCACGAGAGCCTGGTTACAGCCGGCTTCACGTGCGATTTCGGTGGTCGAGGTGAGTGCGAATCCTTTGTCGAGAAAGAGCCTTTCGGCCGTTTCGAGGATGATGCTTTCCATCGATTGTTCCCGTGTCTGTTCCATATTTGTCCCCCATTTTTGGATTAATAGGTGTGTTTAATAAGTTTATTAATACACCGCAAATGTAACGAATATTTTTAAACTGCAAAATATTTGCAGGGAAATATGGAAAAATTAAAAAATCCCGGACCTCATATCGAGGGTCCGGGATTTTGCATCATTCTTTATCTGTTCGTATCCGCACATAACGGTCAGAACAACCGTACCGGGCCGCCGAGTCCGAGCGGCAGGTAAGGTTGCCGTTGGGTCCATTGTTGTGCCGTAGCATTGTCCTTCAACGATTTGCAGTAGTTGCCGAGTACAGTCGTGACACGTACGGTAACGGTGTTTTTACCCGGAAGCAGTTTGCCGCCGATGTCGAATATCCGTTCGCCGTACCATTTGATGCCGGCCGACTGTCCGTTTATAAGCAGTTCCGTAACGCCGTTGTACGTATTTCCGGCATCGAGTCGTGTCATTTGTTGCGGATCGTCGATGTTTACCGCGATCGTGTAATCGATCACTCCGGCGAAGTGGCGCAGTCCGGGCATCGGCAGCGTATTGAAATCGACCAGGCTGTCGAGCGTGAGCGTACTCTTCTCCCCGGTTACGGCATGCGTCATCGTGACATTCCAGAGTCCGTCGAGCGTCTTTACCGGTGTATCGCTGCACGGGCCCGGGGCCGAAACATCTATGGTTTCCGCATTCGGATCATCGATCCGTACCTCTTCGAACACCAGCAGTTTGGATTCCTCGGGACCGAAGCGCATCGTCAGCTCCTTGCCGTTCCATCCGGCGATCCGGCTGCGGGTTCCAGTCTCCGGATCCCAGAGCCAGGCGGTTTTGTTTTGCAGTTCCGGGAGCGCAAAATCCAGTCGCAGCGTCCGTTCGTTCCGGGCATCGTAATTGACCAGGAAAAAGATATCCCGGTTGCCGTGTTTGTAATAGTTCTGGCTGAACAGTTGCGACGGGCGGTCGATTCCAACATAGGGGGTGATTCGTTGCTGTCGTTGCAGGTTCCGGTACCAGTCGAGCACGGATGCCGTGCTGTCGGGGGCCGCGACGGTGGTGAACCGTTGCGGATAACGCGCCTTGATCCGGGCGACGGTGGCCTGTACGCGGTGGTCGTTCGCTGCCGCATTTTGCAGGCCGACGCTTTGGTGCGGTTCCGTTCCGATACAGATCGCCTTGCCGCCGGCAGCGACAAACTTTTCCAGCGCTTCGGCCGCTTCGGGCCGGATACTCTCAACATCCATCAACAGGATCGTCTTGTAGGCGCGCGGGCCGTAGCGCAGTTCGCCGTTACGCGACCGGCCTTCGGTAAGGATTTTTTCGCTGATGTAGTCGCAGCCGTGTCCGTTCTGGTGCACCGCTTCCCACATCGTATTGGCGTACGTGGGGTAGGTGAGCTGCGGGAACGGATCGCGTTGCGAACCGAATTTCGACCACATATCTTCGACCGGCGGCAGGATCGCCACGTCGGCCTGCTGTTCGCTGTTCTGCAGCACGGCCGAGAGGCGCGCCTTGTAGTCCATCCAGTGGCGTAGGTACGGCCACCACGGGTTGCGCTCGCTGAAATAGGTGCCGTAGCGCAGCCAGCCGGGGAACGGCGCCTCCTTGGGCGAGTAATTGAAGCCGTGGAAGATCGAGTGATTTACACCCGACAGGTTGCTCAGGTCGCCCGTCAGTTTCAGTTTTTCGAGCGTCGCGTTGAAAACCCATCCGGTATTGGTGATCTCCTCGCAGCTCACGTTCGGATTGCCTGCGAGGTGGGCGGCCGACGATACGAACTTGTTGACCATCGTGTAACCGCGGCCCGCCATCGAATTGTCGGGGAAACTGGTGCCGTGGTGGTGCCCGAACCAGGTTTCGCATTCCGGGATGTCGATGTACATGCTCGATTCGAGCGTGTGCAACCCGCGGCCGTAAGCCTGTACGCGGGAGAGCATGCCGTTGCGGTGGCACCATTTGTTATAGGGGATGGTAAATGCTTCGTGGAACAATTCGCGTTGGGTCAGGTCGAAGTCGTTGCGGACCCGGTTAATCACCTCCTCCTGTACTTCGGGCGAAAATTCAGAGCCGTACTTTTCCTTGACCGGATTGCCCATTTCACCTACCTTGAAAATCAGGTAGGGCAGGTAAGGTTCGAGCGAGTAGCCCCGCCGGCGCTTGAATTCGGCGAGCATGTTTTTGTCCCAGTTGGCCCCTTCGAGTTCGAAGCTGTCGGTGAAGGCGGCCCGCAGGTTGCTGCCGCCCATCCTGCCCAGCTTCGTGTTCATCCGGTCGGACATCCGGTTCAGGAACTGTTCGACGGCTACGCGGTCGAAGTGGTTCAATACGGGGCCTTTGGCGCCCGGAGCACCGAGGATTACACTCATATAGCCGGTCAGTTTGACGAAACAATAAAGCACATGGTCGCCCGGCGGGACGTCGATCGTGATGGAGTGGCGTCCGGTCAGCGAATCGTAACGGATTCCTTCGGTGAAAGCGTCGATCTTTTTGGGCATCAGCCGCAGGTAGAGCCGCTCTTTTTGAGAGTCGCCGTATACCGAATGTATTTTGGGATTGACCCGCCGCAGGATTTCATCCCGGTCGATCGTGAATCTTTCTCCGCCTTTGAGGTCGATCGTCTCGATGGTGAGCATCTGCAACTGCTGGTCGCGCGTGAGGAACTCCGCTCCGTAGGGCCAACCCGACCCGACGATGATATCGGCTACCATACCGCGTTTGTGGCACCCTTCGATCGCGGTTTGCACCATGTCGAGCCACGGGTCGCTGAGCCACGGCAATGCCGGGCAGCCGAGCGTATCGCCACCCGGGAATGCGATGGTGTTGATCTCGACGCCGCCGATGCCCGCCTTATACATCAGGTCGAGTTCGCGTTCGATTTCGGCTTTGGTCTGGCGTCCCCCGTTCCACCACCACCGGACATAAGGCCGGTATTTGGTTTCCGGGTTTTTAAAGATTTCGTACAAGCCGGGCTGTGAAGCGGCTTTTCCTTTTGGGGATGCGGTTGTCCCGGCAGTTTTTGATTTTGTGCTTCCGGCAGTCTTTGCCGTGGCGGTGCCGGCAACGCCGGTGCCTGCAAGCAGTCCGGTACAGCAAAACAGTACAGTGAGGGAGCGTGACAGTCTGTTTTTCATTTCGGTCAGGGTTTTGTTTCGGGTTTCAGTAGGTTTTGGTGTCGCATCAACAATAGAAAGTCGCGGTCGTCGAAAAGGATTTCGTAAGGCAGCGGATTCAGTACCTCGTTCGGTTCCTGCGCGATGCGTTCGGCGGCGTTCCAATCGCCCCGGTATACGGCGTCGCACCAACGGGCTGATTTCTTGTCCGGAGCACTGTGCAACCATTCGGCCATCAGCCGGTCGCCTTTTTCGACCTGTCCCGCTTCACGCAGCATCAGTGCCGACAGCAGGTCTGCGGCCCGGTAGGGTTTATAGCCGGGTGTTTCGATCCGTGCCGCGATCCGGCTGGCAGCCGCCTCACCGTTGCGGTGCATTTGTAGCAGGCAGTACCGTTCGAGGAAATCCTCGACCCGTTCGTCGACCAGGTCGTCGTACGGTTTGCCGACGCCCATGTTCTCGGGCCAGAGGCGCGCCTGGGCAATGGCGTCGAGGGCCTTGCGGAACTGTTTCGCTCCGATCAGCGCGCAGGCGTAATCGAGGTTCGTTTCCCGCCACAGGTTGCGTCCTTCCTGCGCTCCTTCGTTCGGCAGCACGTCCAGGCTGCGCATCAGCGCTATGCTTTGCTGAAAAGCGCCTTGTGCGGCAAGGACTTTCGCCAGTTTCATGCCGGCGGTGTAGTCGCTCTTATCCACGGACAGCCGCCGGGTCAGGTATTTTTGTGCTTCGGCCCATTGGTTGCGGCCCGTATAGTGGTCGGCCAGCAACCATGTGGTGTGCGGATCGTCGGGCGCGATCCGGAAAGCCTCGAGCAGATCCGATTCGGCTCGGGAGGAGTCACTTTGCAGCGAGGCCCGCAGGGCGAAATAGGGATAAAAATCGATTTTCGCAGGATCGCCTTTGGGATGGTTCAGCAATTCGAGCGCCTCGTCGCGGTGACCGTCCTGCATTTTACAAAGCGCGAGGTAGTAGTTACCCTGCCACGACGGGAGCGTGCCGGCCAGCCAGGAAAACAGGTCGTATTCCGATCTGCGGAACGGAAAAACGAGAGAGGGGCGGGTTGCGGCAATCTTCGTCAGCAGCCGTTCGACTTCATCGTTGTGTCCGTTAAAATTCTGGAGGCACATCCAAAGCCACGCTTGCCAGCAGAGGATTTTAGGATGTTCCGGCGCGGCGGTCAGCAGGGTCAGCGCATCCCGCCAGCGGCCGGCCCGGTAGTAGAAGTCGGCGATGTGCAGGTAGCTCTCTGCGGCGAACGAGTTGCGGATTCCGTCGGTGAAAGCCTTTTTGTCCGCCTCGCGTCCGCTCAGCAGGTAGCGTTCCCACGCGGCGAAGTGGTTCAGCGGGTCGATCTGTTGCAGGCGGTCGAGCGAGGCTTGCGGAGCGGTTCCGGACGGGGCGGATGTACGGGATATGGAGGTCGTATCGGTTGTTGACGCATTCGCTACGGAGCGCTCCCTTTCGATCCGGTCCAGCAGCACTTCGAGTTGCAACGCCGTCAGGTTGCGGGGATTGTATTCGAGGGCGCGCCGGACGTAGTGGCGTGCTTTCGGATAAACCTGCTGTTCGCTGATCCACAGCCGTGCCATTTCGGTGCAGGCTGCCTCGCGGTATTCGGTCGATTGCGAGGCCAGCGCGAAACCTTCCATGGCGTTGGCGGTATCGAACTCTTCGGCGGCCAGCAGTCCCCACAGGTAGTTCGCCGCACCGTCGTAAGTGTCGATAGCCAGCGCCCGGGTACACAGTTTGAGGGCTTCACCCGACTCGTGTCGCTGGAAGCAAATGCCTGCCAGGCGCACCAGCGCCGGCTGGTAATTCGGATCTTTGGCAAGCGCTTCGCGGTATTTGTCTGCTGCGGCGGAGAGGAAAAACTGCCGTTCGAACTCACGGCCTTGCAGATAAAGCCCGTAGACCGACCCGTGGTCGAAGTTTTCGGGCAGCCGTTGCGGCCGCATCAGCGGCGTGTCGTGGAGTTCGAAACAGTAGAGGTTGCGTCCGTCGAGGTATAAATCGAGAAAATCCGGAACCTCCTGCACACCGAGCGGCAGCGAAAGGGTATCGGTGGGATTCAGCTCCAGCTGGCTGCGCAAGATCTCTTTGTTTCCGTCCGATGTCACCAGCAGTTCGCCGCTGACGGGAGCGATCGCATAGATTTTCAGCGTTTGCTGCCCGTTTCCCGGTACGATGTTGAATGCCAGTTCATCGGTCGCATAGAGAATACCGTCCGTGCCTCGTACCGGAAACCACCGTTCGCTCCACGCGTTCGTGACATAGGGCGACAGAGCGCCGTGTTTGAACGGCGTGCGGTAACTGGTGCCGATACTCTGGTTCAGCAGGCGTCCCGACTGTACCTCGGAGTACTGTCCGTCGGAGTCGGTGAGCAGCTTCTCCCAGATCATGCCGTAGGGGGAGAGTCCCCATATCCATATCTTCTTGCCCGGCTTATCGGCGTATTCCGCCGTGTGGCCGAATCCGAACCCGTCGTCGTGCCAGTAGCCGCCCCAGAAGTCCGTGTATTCGCCCGTGACGTGGTATGATTTATAGTGGCCGTGGTTGTTTTCTTCGTAACGGTTTAACCGGTAATCGGGATAACCCGTCGGCCAATGGCGGCTCGTGCCGTCGTGTTCGAGGTAGCGGACGCCCGGAAAGGAGTATTCGAGGTTGCCGGCCGTCTTGATTCCGGCGTTCATCCACTGGTAGGCCGGGCGGTCCCATCCCGATCCGTTGAACCACAGCACGTCGGTCTCGAAGAGAGCCTTGTCGGGCGGCAGCGTTATGCGAACGCGCCAGTCGGTGCCCAATGCAAGGTCGGTTCCTCCAACCGTGCAGCTGACGCTGCCGTCGGCATTTTCCGCAATTGCGTAATCGACCCGGTCCGAGCACCACGGCGAGTGGCCGATGATGCCGAAATTCATCTCGATTCCGCCCGAAGTCCACGGTCCGCGCATTGCCACGTCGCGAAACTTCACCACATGGTTGAAGTAGATGAATTCGCGTCCGGTCCGCTTGTCTACGGCACCCCATATCTTGCCCCCCACACCGGGCATGATCCACAGTTTGATGTAGTCGTTCTCCATTTCGACCATCTCCCATTTCTGCATGCGGCCTTCGGCCGTGTAACCGTCGTAACGGTGGTACGGGTAAATGCGTCCGAAATCGGGAACCTCCTTGGGGGCGGAGTAGGGGTAGGTGAGCATTTCTCGTTCGACCACCCGGACCGACGAACGGCCGGGTGCCGGAGTCGTCGTATTTCGGCCGGGTGTTTGTCCGTTGCCGGTTGTGCCGTGGCAAAGCGGCGCACAGAGGCAGAGTGCAGCGCCGAACAAAGGTAAAAGAAGAGATCTGGACATGGTGGAGCGGATATATGTAGTGAGCGGATGTTTAACGGTTGCAGCATCAGAGCCGGGCGGTTCGTAAACCCGTAATCCCGGAAAATAGGAAGTCCGTTTTGCCGGATTTTTATCGTCAAGTTGGCGGGTTCCCTATCATAAAAAAGTCCCGGAGCAGGGAGGCTCCGGGACTGGGTTTAGGTTTTCTATTTCAGGATGACAATATGCCCTTTGGTCGCCGGAATCTCGATCTCTCCGTTCAGGTCGATCTCTCCGGCCGGTTGCAACTCGTCGATCTGTGGCAGGGAGACCTGCGTCGGACGGAACCCGAGTTTCTTCTCATCGATGCGGATGCGGCACTTTTGCGCATTGTCGTTGTCCCAATTGGCCATCGACAGCATGGCCGAGTGGCCGGGCCGCAGGTAGGTCGTTACCGGGATCAGTTCGTTGTCGCTGCGGACCGGATTGCGGTCGTCCCAGTAGCCGTACATCTTCGCCTGGTCGATCCCGAAGGCGTCGAGCGCGCGCCACATCGGAACCGGGTTGCCGCTCCAGGGCAGGCGCGGCAGCATGCCGAACACCATGCCGCGGAAAACGTTGTGCGCGTCGAGCATCTCGCTCATCAGCCCGAACGGAATCCCGGACATCTCGACAAGCCAGAAATCACGCTTGTTGTAGTCGCGGAACAGTTCGCCGATCCAGAGCCGGTCGACGTAGGGCAGGCGGTCCAACGAGAGGTTGATGGAGTTCGCATACCCGCCGTAAGGGTTCATGTGGTTCCATGTGTGCTGGTCTACCAGGCGGCGTTTGCCGTCCGCGTCGAAAATACGGCGTGCCCGGCGCATTGTCTCCCCGTCGAACGAACTGTCGTCGATGTAGACACCGTCGATGCCCATGTTTTTGATCATCCAGTTCAGTCCTTCGAGGTAGTAGTTGTTCCAGCGCGACTCGGGATCGGTGATGACCGCGACATCGAGCTGACCCTTGTATTTGCCCTGTTCGAAGCCCGCATACCAGGCCGGAATATAGTTCTTGCGCATGTTATGGACGAGCCAAGGTCTCGGACCGTTCGGATAGACGATCGTTCGGGTATCGTTACCGGGCCCGTCTTTGATGATCTCGTGGCCAAGGCTGCGGAGCATCCAGAATTCGGGGGTTTTGACCGTCAGCTCACGGCAGGTGTAATAGAGGCGTACTTTCAGGTCGTTCGCATGCGCTTTCGCGATGAAGGCTTTCATATCGGGCACGACCTCGTCTACCATCGGATAGTTGATGTAGGGATAGATGTCCGCTTTGTGGTGTACGTTGATCCATTTCGCTCCGGCTTTCAGCGCCCGGGGAATGAATCCGCCGCTCGTGTCGGCGTTCAGGTGGTAGGGACGGTCGGCGAAATGAGCTTTCAGGTCGATCGGTTTGACCGGCGTTACGAGCAGGTCGAAATCGAAATCGAGCTTTTCGCCCGTTTTGAGCGTTCTCTCTCCGCTGTATGCGTTCACCTGTGTGGCATTTGCCTGTTCGGTGATATTGATTCCTCCCTTATTGTCGTTACCCCACGAATGCGGGTACCGGATGCGTCCGAACTCGTAATAGATATTCACGAGCGGGCGTTTGTAGTTGCTGTCCTTGAAAACGACCTGCATACCCGCGTTGACATTACCCAGCCAGATGCGGTCCTGCTGTTTGATCGTATCCCATTTCCAGTCGATCGTCGAATCGGGGCGTGCACCGCCTTTCACACCGAGGCCCATGATGTATTTCGATGCGTAGTGCGTATAATCGAATACCGTACGGATATCTTTGACCTGGACATCGCGCAGTGCGGTCACTTTCAACTGGTAGTTGATCGTTCCGTCGAACAGCATTTTTGCAAGGCATTCCGCTTCTACGTCCGAACCTTTGAGCAGAACTTTCCACTCCAGTGTGGCCGGGGTCTGTTTGAGGAACTCGATTTTTGACGGTTTCAGTTTCTCGGTTCCCTTCGAAGTTTCGACCACGAAAGCAACCGGCTTGGCGAGCACTTCGTTCGAGATGCTACGGTCGAGTTGGTTCGCCTGGTCGTAATTCGTCACGATGCTGGCGGGGAGTCCATCGGCCGAGAGCTTTACGGTACCGCCGAGATAGCTGATTGTCTCTCCGTCGCGTTTAAGCGGAGTATAGGGTGCCGTCGGTGTTTCGGCGAAACCGATCGTCGAGTTGAGCCAGGTCATACGGCTTTTGCGCCAGCTTTCG
>OGMC01000415.1_pt1 | contig 13050 bp, 9 predicted proteins | sample 1573011 | NCBI WGS metagenome assembly OGMC01 (sample SAMEA2581888, study PRJEB24529) | metagenome | biome: Human gut stool | place: China | collected 2011
AAAATACCTCCTTAACACCCTGATTATTAATCTTGTTATCGATTATTCTTTTAATGGTGTCTTTGTTGATATTTGCATGATATCATTTTGATATCATCTTGTCAAGATATTAACATTATTTTATGATTTCCCCCTGTTATCCTATAATTCTGGAAACTCTCAACCTATCAAACTTGCATTTATTATATCCTTATAGGCAGAAAACCTCCCTTTTCAAGCATTTCACACACTCAATAACCAATATTCAACCTATCAATCGAACATTAACCAACTGCTTATAGGAACTTTTCATAAAATACGGAATTTTCTCACAGAATCTTCCTATAAAAAATATAAAAATCCGGCTACCTATAGGTATCATATTATAAATCTCAATATTTCCAAATTCATAATGCAAAATCCGCCTGTCAGAAAGACAGTATTGCGCGCATACCTATATCTACACAGATATTTATATGCATATATACTAAAAGGAATATCCACACCATCTGCAATGAAATAAACTCTCAAAGCTTCCTGTGTAAATATTCCTTCTATCTCTGCATTACTTAACATAAAAATAAAAGCCTTACAACCTAGGATTCCCTAAACCATAAGACCTTCCAGTGCACCGCCAGGGGTTCGAACCCTGGACACCCTGATTAAGAGTCAGGTGCTCTACCAACTGAGCTAGCGGTGCGTAACTTATTTTGTTCTGTGCTTTTGTGTTGTCTCAAGCACAAGTGATATTCTATAGCATGGTTTAATAAAATGCAAGTACTTTTTTGTATTTATTTAAGAACAATTTATCTTTTTTTATAATTTTCTTGTTTTTTCATCATTTTACCATGTTTTTTATATTGATATGTGCCTTTATACCCCTTATAATTCTATTATATTCCCAATTTCAAGAGAAAATATTTATATTTAATATACATTTATTAAGAAAAGAGAGTTGATATGAAGTTAAAAAAATTCGAACAACAGCCAAAACACGTTGACAATATTCCAATTGAGGCTATTAATCTTGATTCTGAACATGAACAGCCGCCAAAACCTGACAAAGCTGTTGGCAAGAATGTATTCCAGCCTAACAGCAAATACTTTACAATTGTTATATATGGTCTGCTTTTTGTGCTAGGTGCAATTCTTATATATAAGTTCATTGGTAACTGGCCTGCAACCGTCAAGTCATTGGGCAATATATTCCATATACTGTCACCATTTCTTATTGGTGCCATGATTGCGCTTGTTCTTTATCCGTTTATCAAGACCCTTTATAACAGGTTCTTCATGGGGGTATGCCATATCAAGTCCAAGAAAGCCGCCAAAATGCTTTCAATTCTTGTTGCTTACCTGATAGCAGTTGGCGCATTTGCAATATTAATAGGCTTTGTTGTGCCTCAGATATACAAAAGTATTACAGAGATTGCCAATCAGGCTCCTGTATGGTACGAGAATATCCGCAACTGGTTCACTGAGTTTGAGGATAAGCACGCCAATTCTTCTATTGATTACAATTTCATTAATCAGAAGATTGAAGATGCTCTTCCTAAACTTGTTGACTACATGACTGGTGCACTTACCAATATGGTTCCTTACATTCTTAATACATCCATGGCCATTCTTTCAGGTGTGTTAAATCTTGTTATTGCAATTATCGTATCCATCTACATGATTTCTGATAATAAGAATATCTTTTATCATTTTAAGAGATTTTTATATGCCGTGCTTCCTAGGAAAACAGCAGACAATACACGCATCATCTGTAAGAATTGTGCAAGCATTTTTATTAATTATATTATCGGCAAATCATTTGACTCAATTATTGTCATGATTATCTGCTTTATTATCATGCTGATTCTCAAACTGCCTTACGCAGTGCTTATAAGTGTGATTGTCGGCATAACGAACATGATTCCGTATTTCGGACCATATATAGGTGGCGTGATTGGCGGTGTGATTATTGTTATCGCAAGCCCTATCAAACTTATAATATTCGTAATCATGATTGTCTGCATCCAGCAGGTTGACGGTCTGCTTATCGGTCCGCGTATCATCGGCAGCACTACAGGTCTTAAGCCTGTATGGGTTGTGTTCTCAATAACCGTAGGTGGTGCGTTGTTTGGCGTAATCGGAATGTTCCTCGGAGTTCCTGTATTTGCCGTATTAAGCTACCTGTTAAACATCACAGTGCAGCATTTTCTGGACAAAAGAAAAGTCACCGTGCAGCCTTATGACTCGCCCGATGACCTTTAGTAAGTACTAGTACATTATTTCTTGGTATTAAGGATTCTCACGACATCGTCGAGGGAATTCTTAAACCTTACCACTCTGTAATTCGCACCTTTATGCACATACATCACTTCTGATACTTTCCTTGCAAATGCTTTATTCTTCACAACATTTCTCCCAAAGCCTTTATATAGTATATGCATTTATTATTAATGATTTCTTACTGCGATAAGTTTACAGATAGGATTGCCCATCTGTGAAAATCTTGTCTCATACTCTGTCATTACATTACCCTCGTTAAGTACAGAGTCATTATGTAAGTCAAATGTTACAACAGGAAGCTCCCAGCCTGCCTCTTTAATCTCTTCTAATGAAAAATCAAATAAATCTTTATTATCTGTTTTGAATTCCACCTGTCCGTCCGGCTTTAATATAACATCATATCTCGCCATGAACTGTCTTGAGGTAAGTCTTCTCTTCGCATGTCTGTCTTTTGGCCATGGATCTGAAAAATTAAGGTATATCCTGTCTACCTCTCCCTCTCCAAACACCTCACATATAGCCTCTGCATCCATTCTGATGAATCTTAAATTAGGAAGCTGAAGTTCGTCCTGTTTCTCTACAGCTCTTAAAAGCACGCTTGAATACTTTTCAATACCCACATAATTAATATCAGGATTATTCGCTGCCAGTGTTGTTATAAATGTGCCTTTACCCATACCAATCTCAATACGGATTGGATTATCGTTACCGAAAACCTGTGACCATGTGCCTTTCATCCCCTCTGGCTCTGTAAACACATATTCATTCTCTATCATTACTTCCCTTGCTCCGGGTACATTTCTAAGTCTCATACGTTACTCCTATCTTTTATTTACTCAATCTCCCTGAAAGCATATGCCGCACACAGACATAGCCGAAATCTGAGTTTTCTATATATTATTTACCATAAATATCACTTTTTGCCAAGCAGGGTTTACTTATGGACAATCCTAAGCTAAAATATAATGGTATATTATATTAATCGGAGGAATTATCCATATAATGAAAAAACATTTTCTTAAAGGATTACTTATAAAGATAACCAGCGCAGTATCTGCCACGGTATTAGCATGTTCTGTATTTACCACAGATGCACACGCTGCCGCATATAACATAAACTATTCTGAAACAGGCACTGCTAATACTGAAGTTTCATGGCCTGATGCCCCGGAAGTTAATTCCAGCAGTTGTATTCTTGTTGATGCTGACACAGGCTCTATTCTATTCGAAAGAAACTCACATGAAAAATGTTATCCTGCCAGCACAACCAAAATTCTTACCGGTCTTCTTACCATTGAGAACTGCAATATGGATGATGTAGTAACATTTTCACAGGCCGCAGCCACTTCCATCAATGTATATGAGGATGCTAATTTAGGTTGTAAGGTTGGAGAACAGTTTACTGTAAACCAGCTTCTCCATGGACTATTATTATACTCTGCCAATGAAATGGCCTATGCTCTCGGTGAGCATGTAGCCGGCTCCATAGACGCATTTGTTGATATGATGAATGCCAAGGCAAAAGAACTTGGTGCTTTGAATACACATTTTGCCAATGCAAGCGGATTATATAATACCAACCACTACACAACAGCATATGATATGGCAATGATTGCAAGAGGCTGTTATAATAATGCTTCTTTCGTAAGCATTGATTCTACTGCTGACGCATATGTAATTCCTGCAACTAACATGTCTGCACAGCGTACAATCAGACACAGACATAAGATGTTGAAAGGCCGTTCTTACTATTATGAATACTGTAAGGGTGGAAAGACAGGATATACTGATGAATCCCAGAACACACTTGTAACATTTGCAGAAAAAGATGGCATGCGTCTCATATGTGTTGTATTTAAGGAAGCAACAGATGATTTAAGATATACTGATACAAAAACGCTTTTTGACTGGGGCTTTTCTAATTTTCAGAAATCAACAACTACAGGAAGTCAGCTCGGAGCTATGTTTTCCAATGATAATTATTATAATTCAGCTGTTTTCTCGACACTTTCACTAAACTTCGGACTAAATGCTTCATTTATCACAATACCTAATAAAAGTTCATTATCAAATGTAACTATGACGGTTGATGATAATTATGACATGACCAATGAGAATGGTGTTATGACAACACATCTTAAGTTCCTGTACAATGATAATACTGTAGGCACAACTACACTTAATATATCTGCTGCCGGCACGGACACCGGAAGCCTGCTTCCTTATGTCAGTACAGATGTTTCTTCATCATATAAGCCTAAGACATGCATTAAAATCAATATCTGGGTAGTTGTTGGCATCGGTGCTGTTATATTATTCATTATTTATATAATTGAAGAACGTGCCAGAAGAAAACGTCAGAGAAGACATTACAACAGAAGAAGACGCAGATTATAACAAACAGAGGATTCGGAGCTATACCCTGAATCCTCTGTTTTCTATATTATCTGTCTGTGTCTCATTACTGATTCCGCCCTTAGAATATGTAAGACCTGAATATACTGTCTGTGTATTCTTCATCAGTGGTTCTGATGTATCCTGTTTACTGACTTCATAGAAAGATTCCCTTAAATTCTTCAGCAATCCCCTGACGCGTTTTAATTCTGCTTTGTTAAGATTTACTGATACAGATATAAGAGTTCTTTTTATATGATTATATATCAAAAAAAGATTAGCAGACACTTCATATTGCATATCCAATCCACTTATCAGCTGGTCAATAACTTTACCAGACATATATATGTTATCCCTTATCTGCACTTCTTCATCCGATTCGCATGCATCTTCAAGATACCGGTCTGCTAAATCATACAGAATTACAACAAGCTGTGATGCAGTGGCTTGCGTAATCCTATATTGAAATGTTTTTATCAATTCCTTAGTCATACATTTCCTTTCCAATACGACTACTACAACATTATTACTACATTTACTGTAATAACTGCAATACCTGTGAAGGTCTTTCATTAGCCTGTGCAAGTATTGATGTGGCAGCCTGTGTAAGAACCGTTTCTGATGTATATGTTGTCATTTCCTCTGCCATATCAGTATCTATCATAGTTGATAAAGACTTGGTGAGATTCTCGTTAGAAACATCAAGGTTATTAGTTGTATGATCAAATCTGTTCTCATATGCACCAAGCTTCGAACGTATTTCATTAGTCCTGGTAATAGCCTGGTCTACAGTTGATATAGCCTGTGATGCTGTATAATGAGTCATAACATTAAGATTATCTGTTCCTAATGTATATGTTGTAATTGCCGGTATATCAATAACAATAACCTGATCCTGATTAGCTCCTACATGTATGCTCATTGTACCAACATCTGTAACTTCCTGATTGATCGTTTTTGCTGTTCCTGCACCAGCAACAGACGAACCATTATTGTTGCTGTCATCAAAAATAGTTCCCACTGTATTCCCCGGAACATCCAAAGAAAAATTCTTATTATTAACATCTGTTACTGTTATAACAGTTCCTTTTGTAGAAACAATTGCTGAATTGGCAAATCCTACTCTGTCTCCATTATTATCAGTAGCAATCTCTGCCTTAACATCACTTCCCTCTACGAGAATTCCATCCTTTGCAGCAGCCTGTGGTATTCCAAGCATATTTGCAAGACTTGCATTATCACATGTTATATTCATTCTCTGGTCACTTCCGTACTGATTAGTCATAATAACAAGTGTCGAACCCGCATAACTGGCTGTTGGCTCATAGCCTGCATATTCTGTTCCATTAGCTGCTGTATCATTATTAAGGCTTGCTGTTGCAAATGCAGAGCCACCTGTAATATTAACACCATCAATTATTTTTCCCATTACTACATCCAGAGTATCCCCCTCTGTAATGTTAATACTGTAACCGTTAATCTTTATTACACCTGCCTCATCAGCTGCAATAGGAGTTGTAGCTGACATGCTGATAGTACCCGTACCTACCGCGATAGCCTGTCTGGCATCCTCTGTAACTGTAATTCCATATATGCCTGCTGTATAATTATCAGATACTGAAAGCTGATTAACTCCCTGCAGGTCTGAATATACTCTTCTTGAAAGATTACCGTTAATAAGAGACTGTGTATTAAATTCTGTCTGTTCTGATATTCTGTCTATCTCTTTATTAATCTGGTTTATCTCTTTCTGGATAGCTTCTCTTTCATCATCTGAATTAACATCATTAGCTGCCTGTACACTAAGCTCCTTTAATCTTGTAAGCATACTCTGGATCTCATTGATTGCACCTTCTGCTGTACTTATAACAGAAACTCCATCCTTAGCATTATTCCCAGCCTGATCAAGACCTTTTATCTGAGCTCTCATTTTCTCAGATATTGCACAGCCTGCGGCATCATCCTTAGAACCGTTTATCTTGTATCCTGATGATAATCTCTGTATTGATGTTGACAGATTATTCTGTGATTTCTGTAATGCATTATTGGCAACAATCGCTGCCACATTAGTTCCTATTCTCATATCTTAACCTTTCTGTCTGTCTAATTTACCTGTTCATGCTCTATATATCGGATTTTCTGTGCAAATCTTTAGCCTGCAAGCTGTTTTACAATCTGTGCTGCAATTTCATACAGCTTATCTGTTGCCACACTATCCGCCGCTGCCTCATAAGTCACATATGGCACATCTGACGATTTTGTAGTGTTTACAGACACATTTGTAAAGCCAAATCCTTCTTTTAAATTTTCTTCCATATCCTCAAGAAGCTGACTTCCTTCATCTGAAACTGCTGTGTCACTGACAATGTACATACCAAGACTTTCTCTGTCAGCCTTAGCCTCAACAGAAACTTTTCCTAATACGCTACTTAGCATGTTTACAGATATACGACCTTTATTGTCGTCATCCTGAACCAATGTAAGCTTCAGCATACCTGTACTTCCTGAGTCTGTTATATACGGTATTCTGTAATCATGCCTTAATGCCAGATTCTTAATATATCCAATTGTTCTGTCCTTAAGTCTTAAATCCAGAAATCCCTCGTAATTGACATCTATCTGTGTATCAAGGTCTCCTGCTTTGGAAAGAACCTCCTGAAGTTCTTCCTCTGTCTCATCTTTCATTTCTTCATACATAAGTGACAGTTTTTCTTTATGTCCGATTTTTTCAATCGAATCCCTTGCATAATCACGTGTTGTCTTAACACCTCTGATATCCGGGAACTGTCCGGATTCTAAAAATGCTTTAACAGCCTGTATGTTACCACTGTTTATTTCTGTATCTGCATTTCTTATCTGCCTCAATATATCAGCTCCTGCCTGCACTGCTGCCTGCTGTTCCTTAAGATATTCCTCATAATATTGTTCCTCGGCTGCCGCATCATAGTTATCCTCTAACTGTTCAATAAACATTTCAACGGACTGTTCTCCGATTCCGGATGAGTTATCCACATTCTTTAATGTATTCGGGGTAACTAATCCACCATTTGCCATAAATAATGCACTGTAATAGTTAGCAATTCCGCTTACCTCTGCCATTCCTGTATTCTCATCAATAACAGCGTCCATGTCATAATGCTTTCTTGAATTATATGCAGTCATAAGATTATTCATAGTGACCTCAGCTCCCTGCTTAATCAGCGCACCTGCTGCCACTCCGGCATCTCTGGTGAATATATTCATCATCTGGTATATTCCTATAAACTGCTTTCTCTGCTCTTTAGTAATACCATTGGTACGGTCAAGCTTATAAAGAAACTTTGAAAACTTCTCCTCATTATCCTTAGATGCTTTATCATTAGCCTCTGTAAGATATTCGTTGACTTCCTCAATTGAAGCATTCATTGGATTTACTCCGTCTTTTATCATATTAAGAACTGTCTCTGGTTTCATATTCTTAATAAGATTATTAATCATTGCATTAACAGATTTGACTATCTCTACATTTTCCTTTGTCATATCCATGTTATTAGCAGCCAGTACCTTTATTGCTTCCTTGTCCTCATCAGTTCCCTCAAGTCCAAGCTCCCTAATAATATCATCCGCACTTCCCTGTACTGCCTTCTTTAATGAATCACCGAGATCGCCTCTTATCTGAGTTCCGACTGCCTCATAAGTTTCATTCATCTTGTCAAACATACTGGCAAATACACGCGCAGGATTTCTTACTATCTCATTCAATGTCTTTCTTGCTTCAAGAACATCTGTATATGCAATCTGCGCTTCTTCATACATTTCATCCGCCTGTTCATATTCCATAAGCATTGAATTAAGCTCATCTATCGGAGTTGTAAGAATAGAAATGTTATTCTTAACGAGATATATGGACGCATTCGCACTCATAAGAACTCTTGCTGTTACAAGCGTGTCATACGCCTTATCTGCTGCCTGCTGTACATCAGATGCCTGATTTCTAACTTCACTATTTCCTGTGCTTACTGATGCTGCACTGTATTCAATTCTGAAGCTTCTTGCATCCATCTCCAACTTAAGGCTTGCTATTGTAAATGTTTCCCCTTTTGATACCACATTTGCAACATCTGAATACTCTGCCCTGTTAATAGTATCAAGAGCTGTCCTTATATCATCAATTGGCGAACCTGTAACGAGCGTATTCTCTGCCTTGCCTCCAAGCTTCATGTTATCAAGTATCTTATTAAGCATTTCATCAGGGTCAGCCTGAATCTTTTCAATATCTATCGCATCAAGCTGTGCCTTATATTCAAGATTTTCTTTAGTAACAGGAATCTGTGCATTAATAAATGCTCTTGCATCCGCAAGTGTATTATCATTAACCTCAAGTCCTGACGAAGCAATTATCTTCTCAATTCCCGGCCTTAAAGCTTCAAAATCAGCGTCAGATATTGCATCTGCGCACTTTCCTATTGTAACGCCATCCGCACTGATACTTGATGAGGTTGCCGCCTGTGCCTGATATATTCCAGCAATTGAAGGCTCTATGCGATTAGCAACCATGTAATTCTTTGTGTTCTCTGATAATGGCTTTAACTCTTTACTCTTTTCAAGTGTGCCTTTAACCTCAGCAACACTTTCATCATTGACAGCTATATCTGCTCCCTGCATACGGCTCTCGACACTTGCCGCTGTTGCTGCACTTCCAGTCACACTCTCAATCTTATCCTTGGAAACTGCTGTGCCATAATTAACATAATCATCAGAGTGCATCGCAAGTTCAATCTTAATTTTCTCAATAATATTAACCATATCATCTGGTGTAGCATCTGTAAGATTAAAGCCGTCCTCATCTAGCTTTACCGCATCAGCACCTGATAACTTCATCATCAATGCCTTAAGGCTTATCTTTGCACTGGAAGCACTCGCCATAATCTGGCTCTTTACATCATCTGCCTCCTTAAGAAGTCCCTCATATGTATTGTCATTTGCAGCTGTCACACTGCCAGAGATTACCACTCCTGCAAATGAGCCTGCCACACCTTCACTTTTAACCGCCTTATTTTCTTTATAATTAATAGATGTTCCCTGTGCCGCAACATCTTTATTAAAATTCGCGCCTGAAACTGTATATGTCATATTCTGCTGCCTTTCTTATTTACTATCTGAAACAATCACTCATTGTTATATAATAAATATTTCGGCAGATATGGTGGGATAATTGAGAGATATATTATAGCAAATAAAAAGGAAGCTAATTCAGAATTAATAAAAATCCAAACCAGCTCCCTTTCTCTATATTATTCTCCTATATCTTCGTAGCATGAACCTTAGAAACATCACCGTTAAACTCATACACAGCTATTCCATACTTATGTAAGTCAATAAGCAATGACTGCGGATATCCATCACAATCTCCCTTAACGGCTGTAAGAGTCTTCTTCTGGTCAGCTTCATTATCTCCAAGAACCAGCTTATACTTAGTCTTGAACGGAACTCCTATTCTGAAGCTGTCTCTTTCAACTGGTGTAAAATTAAGTACAAAGAGAAGATTCTTCTTTCCATCCGGACTGATTCTCATAAATGATAAAACGCTATTATCTTTATCATTGGCATTAATCCATCTGAATCCTTCACTGCTGTAATCAGTAGCATACAGACATGGATAATTCTTATTAAGCTTCAGACACTTCTTCGTAAAATCCTTAAGTTCTGTATGACTTTCATCCTCTAACAGATACCAGTCAAGAGCACGCTTCTCACTCCACTCATTCCACTGACCAAATTCCTGTCCCATGAATAAAAGCTTCTTGCCAGGATGTCCACACATATATGCATATGCCAGCTTAAGATTCTTGAACTTGTCCTCCCTGTCACCAGGCATTTTACCAAGCATAGAACACTTAAGATGTACAACCTCATCATGTGAAAGCACAAGAATGAAATTCTCGCTGTAAGCATACATCAATGAAAATGTCATCTTGCTATGATTAAACTTTCTGAAATATGGATCAAGCTTCATATATTCAAGGAAATCATGCATCCAGCCCATATTCCACTTAAATGTAAAGCCAAGACATTCCCCATTGTCAGGATCACCACTTACCATAGGCCATGCTGTTGACTCCTCAGCTATAGTTATTGCCTGTGGGAATCTCTTCTTTAACATGCTGTTAAAATGCTTTAAAAAGCTGATTGCTTCGAGATTACCGTTGTCACCATATTTGTTAGGAACCCAGTTTCCTTCTGTCCTTCCGTAATCCAGATACAGCATTGAAGCAACAGCATCAACTCTTAAACCATCAATATGGAACTTGTCCACCCAGAACATTCCATTAGCAATAAGGAAGTTAGCCACTTCATTCTTGGAATAATCAAATACCTTCGTTCCCCAGTCAGGATGCTCTCCCTTTCTAGGGTCTGCATACTCATATACACAGCTTCCATCGAAATTAGCAAGTCCATGTGCATCCTTTGGAAAATGTGCCGGTACCCAGTCAAGAATTACACCAATTCCTTTTTCATGCATATAATCTACAAAATACATGAAATCCTTAGGTGTTCCGTATCTTGCTGTAGGTGCATAATAACCTGTTACCTGATATCCCCATGATCCATCATATGGATACTCTGCAATTCCCATAAGTTCAATATGTGTATATCCCATATCTGAAACATATTTTGCAAGCTCAGGTGCCAATTCTCTATATGTATAGAATCCGTCCTCTGTTCCATCATCTTTCTTCTTCCATGAGCCAAGATGACATTCATATATAGAAAGAGGTGCTTTAAGATGATTCTCTGTCTTCTTCTTCTCAACCCATTCAGAATCTTTCCATTCATAACCTGAAAGATCAGCAACTATTGATGCTGTCTCTGGTCTTAACTGTGCCTGATTAGCATATGGATCTGCCTTGTAAAGAGCCTCTCCACTCTGGGAAATAATAAGGAACTTATACATATCCCCTGCTTTAGCTCCCGGTATGAACAAATCATATATTCCACCATCTGAAATCTTCTTCATATCATAACCATATGCATTCCAGTTATTAAACTCACCTATAACATAGACTTCTCTTGCAGCAGGTGCCCACACAGCAAAATACACACCTTCTTTTCCGTCTTTTACTCCAACATGCGCACCCATTTTGTTATATATCTCATAATGAGTTCCCTGTCCAAAAAGATATGCATCCAGTTCTGTGATTGCCAGCTGCTCGTATTTTTGCATATTCTTCATAAAATCCTCCATTATATTATTATTATCCTACACGACACTTATGGGTCCCCTCAGATATCCCACTAATTAATAGTATATTACCACATTAGCAAATTAATTACTACATTTCATTAGCAAAAAAAATGTTCATTTCACATATATTATGTTATACTGTAAATCGCATTGAAATAAATGCTTTATATAAGTTAGAAAGATGAAAAGGAGTATTAAATTCTTATGATATACTATATTGTTAACGAAAGTTTCACTAACATAATAGCATTTGTCAGCATCCTGTTTGCTTTCGCATTTACAATAGCTGCAATTGCTCTTGGCAAGAATCTTCTTCCAAGAGATGCCGGAAGGGCTTATGCCATCAACGGAAGTAAATCAGTTGGAAAACCAAGAGGCGCCGGCATGATTTTCATTCTTACATTCACAGTCACATGTGCATTATTCGTAAACTTAAGTGCCGAGCTTATCATTTATCTTATACTTGTGCTTGCCGCAATGCTCAGCGGATACCTTGATGACAGTGCTTCATCACCATGGGGTAATTTAAAGAAAGGTCTTATTGACCTTGCAATATCAGTTATGGCAGCTGTCACTTACCTGCATTACAACCCTAACACATTTGACCTTGCATTCTTTGGAAAGACAGTAACTCTTAATCCAATCATATATGCAATACTTATTATTATACTTATATGGGTAAGTATCAATGTTACTAACTGTTCAGATGGTGTTGACGGCTTATGCGGTACACTCTCTGTTGTAACACTTGCCTCAGTGTATGTACTTTTTAAGTCATTTAATATTGAATCAGCTTACAGACACACCGTTCTTATTATGATTGTGTGTATCCTCGGCTACCTGTGGTTCAACGCATCACCAAGCAAGTTGCTTATGGGTGACGCCGGTTCGAGAGCAATAGGAATATTTATAGCATTTACATTCCTCAAGCTCCATGCACCGCTGCTTTATATTCCAATGGCACTTGTAATTATTCTTGATGGCGGACTTGGTCTTATCAAGGTTTCATTTATGAGATTTCTTCACATCAACCTAATGAAGAACCTTCGTACACCAATCCACGACCATATGAGAAAGAATAAAGACTGGTCAGATACACAGGTTGTTTTCAGATTCACAATTATCCAGGTAATTCTTGGTCTTGCAGTAATATATGGATTAATGTTCTGATATTA
>OGMC01000428.1_pt1 | contig 12742 bp, 8 predicted proteins | sample 1573011 | NCBI WGS metagenome assembly OGMC01 (sample SAMEA2581888, study PRJEB24529) | metagenome | biome: Human gut stool | place: China | collected 2011
TGCTGAGATGGCTGCTACAGCCATCATCAGCATCAATACTATTTTCTTCATAAAACCCATTTTTAGAATTCCTGACCTAAGATGAAGTGGAACTGGCTTCCACCCTTCTTATATGAGCTACCATTCCATACTGTATCGAAACCGTAAGCCCAGTCAATACCCATCAGACCAACCATAGGCAAGAAGATACGTACACCGACACCGGCACTACGCTTCATGCTGAATGGGTTGAACTTCTTGGTTTCATACCAGGCGTTACCAGCCTCTACGAAGGTCAAACCGTAAATGGTTGTGTTACCTAAGAGGAATGGATAGCGAAGCTCCAATGAGAAGCGGTCGTATGCATAAGCATAGTAACCGGTTGTAGGACTGTAAGATACAGAACCATTCTCATAACCGCGGAGTCCGATTGTTTCCTCACCATAATATGATGAGTATCCACTCATACCGTCACCACCCACATAGTAGGTCTCGAACGGACTCTTCTTATACTTGCTATAAGAACCGAGCAAACCGAGTTCTACACGGGTCATCAATACGAAGCACTTCTGACCCTCTGTGAGTGCAGTATAAGTCTTTGCCTTGAACTTCCACTTATGGTATTCAATCCATCTGTACTTCTCCTGCTGCTCAGCAGAATAGGTTGGCGACTTAGAATCGTTGGCAAGATTCTTGTAGTCCTTGTTGTCGAACGCACTCCATGGTGGAGTAAGGTTGACACTTGCCTCAACCTCAGAACCACGACGTGGGAAGAGTTGGTTATCGGTTGATGTTCGGTTCAATGCGATGGTCAAGTTCAAGTTGTTCGCATTACCGTTGGTCATCAACATATAGCTCCAGTTCTTCATCATGTAGCGCTGGTAAGCCAACTGTACAGACAAGGTGAAGTAATCATCCGGCCAACGGAGGCGCTTACCCCAACCGAGGCTTACACCCACCATCTGGATATACTTGTCTGGATCGTAATAATTCTCGTAGTTGTTATAGTAACTAGAACCATAACCATACATATAACTGTAATAGTTGTTCATGTAAGCACTATTGTAATAGTTGCTTGACACGTCGGTACTCTTACTGTAGTATGCACCTACGCTGAACTGGATAGGGCGCTTGCCGCCAAACCAGTTGGTAGAGTAGCTTACGTTATAGCTCTGGTAGTAGGTACCATTGGTCTGTGCACCGATACTCAGCACCTCACCATCACCGATAGGCATGATACCACGATGCTCCTTGTTTTTGTTGAAGAGGTTTGCCATAGAGAAGTTGTTGAGCTTCAAGCCCACACGTCCGATGACACCCGTCTGACCCCAACCGAGCGAGAACTCAATCTGGTCGTTACTCTTCTGCTCCAGGTTCCAGTTTACATCAACCGTACCATCTTCAGGATTAGGCTTTACATCCGGGCTAACCTTCTCTGGATCAAAGTGTCCCATAGAAGCAAGTTCACGAGCCGAACGCATCAGAGCATCCTTAGAGAAAAGGTCGCCTGGCTTGGTACGAAGTTCACGACGCACTACGTTTTCGTAAAGACGGGTATTACCATTGATACGTACATGGCTCAGATAAGCCTGAGGTCCCTCTGTTACGCGCATCTCCAAATCGATAGAATCGCCATCAATATTGATTTCAGTCGGTTCGATACGAGAGAACACATAACCATTATTATAGTAGAGGTTAGAAACTGCGTCATCATCTTCATTCAGGCGCTTACCCAATATCTTCTGGTTATATACATCGCCCTTCTTCATGCCGAGCAATGCTTCGAGATAAGCTGAAGAGTAAACGGTATTACCTGCCCAGGAGATGTTGCGGATATAGTATTTCTTACCTTCATCTACCTTGATGTAGATATTAACGTGCTTCTCATCGAAGTTGCTCACGCTATCTTCCAGAATCTGAGCATCACGGAAACCATACTCATTATATTTGTCGATGAGTTTCTGCTTATCTTCCTTCCATCTCTCAGGGGTAAACTTCTTCGACTTGAAGAAAGAGGCGAACTTACCAGCCTCATGCGTCTTGGCAAAAGCACCCTTCGAGAAGAGTCCACCCTTAATCTTGCGGTCAGAAAGCTGTTCGTTTCCATCGATTGTTATCTGATGTACCTTGATTTTTTCTTTCTTGTCAACAACAACATCCAGGATTACCTGTCCCTTGTTGGCAATATCATCGCGCTGGTTTATCTGGATATCAGCGTTCTTGAAGCCCTTATCATCGAAATACTTCTTGGCAAGAATCTTGGCACGGTCGAGCATATTCGGAGTTACCTGAGTACCCTTTACCATACCCAACTTCTGCTCCATATCTTCACGCTCGCTCTTCTTCAAACCTACATAGTTGATATTAGAGATACGTGGACGAACCGCAAGATAGATATGGAGATAAAGCTTCTCACCTACGATAGAGTCGGCAGCGATAGCCACCTTCGAGAAGAGTCCATGTTTCCAGTAGCGCTTTACGGCATTGGTAATCTCGTCGCCAGGCACAGTAATCTCGTCGCCCACACTGAGGCCTGAGATACCTGTGAGTACATAGTCTTCGTAGCCCTCAACACCCGAAACATTGATACCACCAATCTTAAGGGTACGAGGTGTACCAGCATACGAGATGTCAGGGTTTACGATTTTATCTTGTGCCTGAATCTGCATGCATGCCATTACGCCGAACAGCAGGATGAAAATCTTTTTAAATCTATTCATTTATACCTTATTATATATAATATGATTTTTCTATGCTTGTATGAGGTTTGCCTATTTCTCCTCCTCTTCCACCTGTGCCTCGGTTTTTCCAAATCGACGTTGGCGGTTCTGATAACTTGCTATTGCCTTGTGCAGATCTTCTTCATTGAAGTCTGGCCAGAAGGTATCACAGAAATACAACTCTGAATAAGCTATCTGCCAAAGAAGATAGTTGCTGATACGGAGTTCACCTCCTGTACGTATCAGGAGTTCAGGATCTGGCATGAAACTGGTCTCAAGATGCTTCTCGAAGTTCTCCTCTGTCAGTTTATCCTCTATCTGCTCATAGGTTGAACCAGACTCGAGCGCTTCTTTTACCATTTTCTTAGTAGCATTCAGGATTTCCCAACGTGAAGAATAGCTCAATGCCACTACCATAGTCATCGAATCGTTCTTCGCAGTATGGTCCATGGTCTCCTGAAGCTTGTCCTGCACCTGTTGTGGCAGGCGTTTCAAATCACCTATCACACGGAAGCGGACATTATTCTTCATGAAGATTTCATCTTCGAGCGAAGTCAGTACCAGTCCCATCAAGGCAGCAACCTCATCGGCCGGACGGTTCCAATTCTCTGTAGAAAAAGTATAGAGGGTGAGATATTTTACCCCCAACCTGGTACACTCCGATGTAATTCGGCGCACGGTATCTACTCCAGCCTGATGGCCGTAGCTACGCTCCTTGCCCCGTTCTGTTGCCCAGCGACCATTGCCATCCATAATGATAGCGATGTGCTCAGGAATCCTGTTCATATCTAAGTTGTCCATCATTCTTCTTTATTACAAGTTTTACATTTTGCACTGAAACTATAGGTCACCGAAACGGCTATGGTAGAATAGCAGTCGGTATTCTTGAAAATGCCACTGCTCTTTACCCAGTAAGGGTCTTTCACACCATCCAGTTCATCGCTGAGCGAGAAATGGAAAGTCCAGGCCAGTCCCAAGTTCAACCTTTCGTTTACTTTATATTTTGCGCCGATGCCTAAAGGCACGTTGGCTGTAAATACATTTTTTTCGTTACCTTTTACATAGGTTGCTCCCAAGCCACCCAGTATATAAGGAACCAGGCGCTGGGCTCCGCGATAGTCTCTGCCTGTTCCGTAAGGCCAGAAGTTGTACTCAAACACCAGATTCATATCCACCAGCGTATGATTGAAACTATAGGGATTCTCCGCATAATCAGGATAGAAAGTATCCACTTTTGCCGAAGAACCTTTTATTTTTCCAAAGCCCACGCTCAGTTTCAAGTCCTTGTAGGGGTCGAAATTGTATCTTCCCACCAGGAAACCGGCAGGTTGCATGTCGCCAAGCACATTTCCGTTAAAGTCGCCTTCATAGGTCATTACTCCCACACCGGCGCCTATCTCCATGCGATATTGCGGATCGTCCTGTGCACGAACCGCCATACAGCCCAGAGTTAAGAAGGCAAGCAGGATGATTAATCTTCCTTGCTCCAGCCATCTATATTGAAACGTCCTCTCCATACGTATCCGTTTCTGATAATCCAATAGTAATGTTGCTTGTCACGACAGAAAGCGAAACGACCTTCAGTAGCAAACTTAGCAGGCAGAACAACCATCGCATCCTGCTTCCAAGTCAATCCGGCATCCTGGCTCTTATACCATTTGCCGTTGTTGCCTAAAGCAACGAAGCCTGTATCGGCAGCACAGGTAATTACCTGATCCAGCCAAGGCATCTTTCCACTTTTATTGTTTTCGATTTCCAGATAGTTCCACTGTCCGTCTTCATTTGCATCATAGTCAACCGTGCGCAACCATGTGGTAGCAACCGTATCTTTCGAAGCCTTGTCGCGAGTACCCAGCAGCATTACGTTCTCTACATTTTTTGCAGAGAGTACGCCAGCCACATTCATTGAGATATTCTGTGTTGGCAAATAGGCTTTATCTGTATCAAGTTTCTCTGCCTTCCAGCTGGCACCCTTATCTTTTGAAACAGAGATACCTGCAGCAGTGTAAGCATAGAGATTTTTGCTGCTTGCACCAATGAGCTTAACATCTGCGTTTTCAGAAACCTCTGTCCATGTTTCAGCATCGGCAGAAGCATAAACCTTGCCGGCATCTGAGATATAGAGTTTGCCATCCAGCGCTACTGCACTCTGATAAGCGTCACTACTTAAGCTTTCGTTCATCGTAATAGATGACCAGGCGCTGCCATCATTGATGGCTGACTTCAGCACCTTAGTACCCTCGGTAGTCTTGCCGAATACATAGATGTAATCACCACAAGCTACAGCCTTCAGATCAGAGAACGCAGCCAACTGACTGTTGTTCTGAGCCAGCTCATGCCACTTAAACTCATAAGGCAACTCCTTATGTACGTTTACGGTAACCTTATACTCGGCATAGGCAGAGTAGTCGCTGCTGTAAACTCTAATAAAGCGAGGCTTTGAGAAGTTAATGGAATCAGAGCTTGAATAGTATGCTGCGACAGAATCAGGCTTGTTGATATCCATCAGGAGAATAGGGCTGCTATTCTTGCTGCTGATAGTAGCCAATATGGCAGTATCCCTCACCCCACAAGGCAAGGAATCTACATTATAAATCAAGCATTGTGCCTGATCTATGTAAAATTTATAGTCAGAGCCCGTCACATTAGCCTTGAGCAAGGTATCTTTACCTGCCTTCGTTTTGGTATATCTGTCAAGACTACCCAACGAGAAAGCCGTGATGGCTGTATCATGTGTATATTCTACTGTTGTTTCATCGCTGCTCAAGCAAGAAGAGAGCGAGAGCGTAGCTGTAATCAGCGCTATGAAAGCAAAAAACTTCCTTTTCATTCTATCCTATTTTATTTTTAGCTGCAAATTTACTGAGAATTCTTTAAAAACTCGACCTTTTCTCCTTATTATTATGCAAATTATTCATTTTAGGCGCATTTTTTAAGTTTTTTAGTGATTTCGAGGCGTAAAAACGAAGAAATCCCGCTTCTTTTGCAAGAAACGGGATTCCATATTTAGTATAAATTCGAAGTGTCGAATTAGAGCTGTGGACCAGCAGCAACGAGAGCCTTACCAGCCTCGTTGTTTGTATACTTAGCGAAGTTCTTGATGAAACGAGCAGCCAAATCCTTAGCCTTCTCCTCCCACTGAGAAGCCTCAGCGTATGTATCGCGTGGATCCAAGATCTCAGTAGCTACACCTGGCAACTCTGTTGGAACCTTGAAATCGAACATAGGAATCTGCTTTGTAGGAGCCTTGTCGATGTCACCGCTCAAGATAGCGTCGATGATACCACGTGTATCGCGGATAGAGATACGCTTGCCTGTACCGTTCCAACCTGTGTTAACGAGGTAAGCCTTAGCGTTGTTCTTGTTCATCTTCTTAACCAACTCCTGAGCGTACTTTGTTGGGTGCAACTCCAAGAATGCCTGGCCGAAGCAAGCAGAGAATGTTGGAGTAGGCTCTGTGATACCGCGCTCTGTACCTGCCAACTTAGCTGTGAAGCCAGAGAGGAAGTAGTACTGAGTCTGCTCTGGAGTCAGGATAGATACTGGAGGCAATACACCGAATGCATCAGCTGAGAGGAAGATAACCTGCTTAGCAGCTGGAGCAGAAGAACCTGGCTGGATGTTGTTGATGTGGAAGATTGGGTAAGAAACACGAGTGTTCTCTGTTACGCTCTTATCAGCGAAGTCAATCTTACCATCAGCAGCTACAGTTACGTTCTCCAAGAGAGCGTTGCGCTTGATAGCGTTGTAGATATCTGGCTCAGACTCCTTGTCAAGGTTGATAACCTTAGCGTAGCAACCACCTTCGAAGTTGAATACACCATTGTCATCCCAGCCGTGCTCATCGTCACCGATCAACTTACGCTTAGGGTCTGTAGACAATGTAGTCTTACCTGTACCAGAAAGACCGAAGAAGATAGCTGTATTCTCACCGTTCATATCGCAGTTAGCAGAGCAGTGCATAGAAGCCATACCCTTCAATGGCAAGAAGTAGTTCATCATAGAGAACATACCCTTCTTCATCTCACCACCATACCATGTATTGATGATAACCTGCTCCTTAGATGTTACGTTGAAAGCAACACAAGTCTCAGAGTTCAAACCGAGCTCCTTGTAATTCTCAACCTTAGCCTTAGAAGCGTTGTAAACAACGAAGTCTGGCTCGAATGCCTCGAGCTCCTCAGCTGTAGGACGGATGAACATGTTTGTTACGAAGTGAGCCTGCCAAGCAACCTCAACGATGAAACGAACAGCCATACGAGTATCCTTGTTAGCACCGCAGAAACCATCTACAACATAGAGGTTCTTGTTGCAGAGCTCCTTAACAGCGAGATCCTTAACTGTACCCCAAACCTCCTCAGACATTGGGTGGTTATCATTCTTATATTCATCAGTAGTCCACCATACAGTGTCCTTAGAGTTCTCATCCATCACGATGTACTTATCCTTAGGTGAACGACCTGTGTAGATACCAGTCATAACGTTAACTGCACCTAATTCTGTCTGCTGACCCTTCTCATAACCTTCGAGGCCAGCCTTTGTCTCCTCCTCGAACAACTTCTCGTAAGAAGGATTGTGAGCGATTACTGTAGCACCAGTAATGCCATACTTTGTCAAATCTAACTTTGCCATTTTACTTTAAATGTATTTAAGTTGTGAAATATTTGTTCGTTTCCTAAATCGCCGCAAAGTTACGAAAAATATGTTTTATAGCAAAGATTCTCATGCATAAAAAATGTATTTTAAAATCTTTTTAGGTTAAAGAAATTAAAAACGAAAGATTTCATCTGAAATTTGCCACGTTGACTTTGCAAAAAATCTCTGCTTAGAGAAAAACAAGCAGAGATTTACACCTATTTATATATAAGAGGATATTTGAAGAAAAATAAGATAGTAACATGTTCTTTCATTCCTCCAGAGAGAAAATAATTGCCCAAACATTTTGCCGTTTCCGAGATTTATTATATCTTTGCAGAAAAACTACAGCTATATGAAGATAAATAATCTGAGCGAGCACAATTGCATCATCAACCGGTATCTGGCAGAGATGCGTGACTGCGATTATCAAAAGAACCGACTGCTCTTCCGCAACAATATTATGAGAATCGGTGAGTATGAAGCCTTTGAAATATCAAAGACTCTTAATTACGAAAAGACTGAGGTGACAACACCGCTCGGTGTAGCCCAGGTCAATCTTCCTACCGAAAAGATTGTCATCGGTACGATCTTCCGTGCCGGACTTCCTTTCCACGAAGGTTTTCTCAATATTTTCGACCACTCTGGCAATGCCTTTGTGAGTGCTTATCGCGAGTATACCAACAAGGAGCATACTGAGGTAGGCGTACATATCGAATACCTCGCCACACCTGATCTTACGGATAAGGTGCTCATCATTGCCGACCCTATGCTTGCCACAGGTATCAGCATGGAGATGGGCATGAAGGCTTTCCTCACCAAGGGCAATCCTAAACATATCCACATTGCCTGTGTTCTCGCTGCACCTGAGGGCATTGAGCACGTCAAGAAGACCTTCCCTGAGGACAAGACTACCATCTGGTGTGCCTCTATTGATGAGGGCTTGAACGAGCATAAGTATATCGTGCCAGGCTTCGGCGATGCCGGCGACTTGTGCTATGGCAGCAAGCTCTAAGCCGCAGGCTTTATAAATTCGTACGCTTTATAATAAAGTATAGCAACTCTACTCTGAAATACTCTTCACTCTTCACCTTTCGGCCCGAAACCCCTGTGTTTATCGGCATTCCGAGGGGTGAAGAGTTATTTGTATCTCTTCACCCTCTCTTCACCACTCTTCACCGACAGGAACGGAAACAGATGCGAAAGACAGATAGGAGAATTGCAAATCAGCCAGAACTGAAGGGTGAAGAGTGGTGAAGAGTAGGTGAAGAGTGCCCGAATACTCTTCACCCCTCGGAATGCCGATAAACACAGGGGATTCGGAGCTTTTGGTGAAGAGTGAAGAGTTTTTCGTCTATCGCCTAAAAAAGCAAATCAGACACTTAAAAGGATATCAGATAAAACCAGTTCCGAGAACTGTTAAAGACAAATTGCCGACTAGCGATTGAAAACTAGCCAATAGCCAAACCCAAACAGCCGACTAGCGGATAAGGCGCTAGTCGGCTGTTCGGCTTCTGCCAGTTGGCTGTCCTACTCAAACAGCCAACTTATCTCCGATAGATAAAACCTTTAATAATGGAACGAGCTGCCCCCCAGGAACTCTCGCAGAAGCGAAGTAGGCGGCAGATTATTATAAGGTATACCCTTGAAGTATTTCAGGAACTTAAGCAACCGGTAAGCCTCAGCATATTCCTCACAATTCTCCGGAACCTGCTGCAGCAGCGGCTCTGCCTGCATCTTGATTACAGCCAGTTCATAAAGCATCGCCGTATTGAGCATCGCATCGGCATTCTCCTGGAACGGGAATATCCACTTGTTCTCACCCGCCCTTACCGAAGGCCAGCGATGAATGGTTTCCTGGGCAGAGACACCACGATATTTGTAATCGCGGATGATGCGGCGAAGCAAACGGTTGTCTGTTGTCGGGATATAATTGTGATTATCCAGAAGAATCGTGGTCAGCGCCGAAGCATATACTCTGAATATCTGCTCCTGCGGGATGTGAGCCGTCAGTTCAGGGTTTAATGCGTGAATACCCTCTACCACCAGCACATTGTTATCGGTCATCTTCAACCTGTTTCCGCTCTTTTTACTCTTTCCGCTCTGGAAATCATACTTCGGCAATTCCACCTCCTCACCACGGAAGAGGGCGTTGAACTGCTCGTTGATCAGGTCGAGATCCAGGGCATAAATGCTCTCATAATCATATTCGCCCGAAGCATCCTTCGGCGTTTTCTCCCTATCTACGAAATAATCATCGAGCGAAATCTGGAGCGGTTTCAATCCGTTTACGGCAAGCTGTATGCTCAGGCGCTTGCACGAAGTGGTCTTGCCCGAAGAAGAAGGACCTGCCAGCAGCACCAGTTTCACGCCCTTGCGGCTGGCAATTTCCTCAGCAATCTTGGCAATTTTCTTCTCCTGCAGCGCCTCGCTGATATTGATGATATCGGTAGCATGATTGGCATCTATCGCCTGGTTAAAATCGCCTACGGTTCTGATACCCAGGATACTCTGCCAGCGATGATGCTCCTTGAATATCTCAAACATCTTGTCCTGTCGGGTCATTTCGCCCAGCACATCCGGGTTCTTGAGCGAAGGAATGCGCAGGAGCATGCCATCATAATATTTCTCCAGCCCGAAGAGATAGAGCTGCGAGGTATTGGTGAGCAGCGTGCCGTAGTAATAATCCACATAATCACCTATTTTATAATAGGTAGTATAGATAGAGCCCGATGTCTTGAGCAGTTTCACCTTTTCTATATCCCCTTTCTCCAGGAACAGCGCCACAGCCTCTTCGGTAGGCACGGTGAACCGGCGTATCGGCATCCTGGCATCGATAATCTCCTGCATGCGACGGCGGATAATGTTCACATCTTCATCTACAACAGGTCTGCCCAGGCGGATATCTACGTAAAAACCATTCGATACGGGAATGTCAATCACCACATCTGTAGCAGGATAAATGTCCTGTACCGCCTTGCAGAGAACAAAGAAGAGGGTACGGGTATATGCACGCGAACCGGATGAAGAAGTCATATCAAGAAATTCTACATCTTTAGAATTATAAACACGATAATGCATGCCTTCAACCTTGTTATTTACCCTTGCAGACATCGGTCCATGGGTCATTTTGAGGTCAAATGCAGAAAAAATATCAAAAAGTGTGCTTCCGATTTCTACTTTCTGAGATTTTTTATTATTTTTGCAACGGATTTGAATTACTTGTTTCATTTGTATTAAAACTATGTTACAAAATTAAACTAATCTACCAGCTCTCGAAGCCCCCGAAGGTGCTTTTTGAGCACCGGCTTACTCTTTTAAGAAGAGAGACGCCTACAGAGTGTAAAGTTACGAAGAAATTCGGAAACTTGATGTATTTGACAACATTAATTAAGTTATTATATGTCGATTTGGATATTTTTTAAGCTTATTGGAGCACTCGCCCTACTGATGTTCGGTATGAAGACCATGAGCGACAGTTTGCAGAAGATGGCGGGACCACAGCTCCGCCATGTGTTAGGAACAATGACCACCAATCGTTTGACGGGCATCCTCTCGGGTACGCTCATCACCGCAGCGGTGCAGTCTTCTACAGCCACAACGGTGATGACCGTATCATTCGTTAATGCAGGTCTCCTTACCCTAGCCCAGGCTATCTCCGTTATCATGGGCGCCAACATCGGAACCACGCTCACCGCATGGATTATGAGTGCCGGTTTCTCGTTTAACATCACAGATTTTGTATGGCCGGCGTTCTTCATCGCCATCATCCTGATTTACAGCAAGAAGCGCAAGATTATCGGCGACTTCATCTTCGGTATATCCTTTATGTTCCTCGGTTTGGGAACTTTACGCCAAACCGGTATCGACATGGATCTGGCTCATAATCAGCCAGTTCTTGAATTCTTTGCAAGTTTCGACCCTCACAGTTTCCAGACTACCATCACCTTCCTGATTATTGGTAGTATACTCACTATGTGCGTGCAGAGTTCGGCAGCCGTCATGGCGATTACGATGATACTCTGCTCTACCGGCGTACTGCCTATCTATCAGGGTATTGCGCTTGTGATGGGTGAGAATATCGGAACGACCGTAACCTCCAACGTAGCAGCGCTCACCGCCAATACCCAGGCCCGGAGAGCGGCGATGGCGCACATGGTGTTCAACATCTTCGGTGTGCTTTGGATACTCTGCGTATTCCGCCCGTTCATCCATCTGGTTTGCGGCTGGGTAGGTTTCGACGATGCCATGGAGAAGACTGATCCTCATTTCGTAGCCAATGCAGCCAAGCTATCCTTTGTGCTTGCCGCCTTCCATACCACCTTCAACCTCGCCAACACCTTTATCCTGGTATGGTTCATTCCACAGATAGAGAAGCTGGTATGCAAGATTATCCGTCCTAAGAAGAATGCCGATGAGGACGACTTCCGCCTGCGCTTTATCCAGAGCGGTATCATGAAGACACCGGAAATCTCTGTCTTGGAGGCACAGAAGGAAATCCATTGTTTTGCCGAGCGCATCCAGCGCATGTTCGGTATGGTGAAGACGCTTCTTGGCGAGACCAATGAAGAAAAGTTTGTAAAACTCTATAGCCGCATCGAGAAATACGAGGGCATCTCTGACAACATGGAGATAGAGATTGCCAAGTATCTCGACCAGGTGAGCGATTCTCATCTTTCTGACGAGACCAAGGCAAAAATCCGCGCCATGCTCCGCGAGATTTCTGAGATAGAGAGTATCGGTGACAGCTGCTTCAACATCGCCCGCACGCTGAACCGCCGTTTCAAGAGCAAGGAAGACTTCATCACTTCACAGTATGAGCACATGCATCAGATGATGGAGCTTACCGACAATGCCCTTACCCAGATGAACGTCACCCTCGTAGGTCATAAGGGAGACAACGATGCCAACCTCTCTTTCAACATCGAGAACGAAATCAACAACTATCGCAATCAGTTGAAGAGCCAGAACATCAACGATGTAAACAACCATCTCTATACCTACGCCATCGGTACCATGTATATGGATATCATCCAGGAATGCGAGAAACTCGGCGACTATGTAGTAAACGTAGTAGAGGCCCGCATGGGTGTAAGACAGCATGAAGCTTAGGGAGAGTTTACAGTTAACAGTTTATAGTTAACAGTTTATAGGGCATGAAGTTCATTAGTGGGCTTCATGCCCTATCTTTATTTTCTACCTATATAAAATAGGACAAACAGATATGTTTTTAAGCAAGAAACTTGATTCACAACAGCAAAGTTGCCATAAAGAAGTGATTTCACAAAGAAAAAGAAAGAATTTTGGCATAACATAGAGGATAACTCGATTTTTTGTTGTAATTTTGCAGCCGAAATTGCAATTTTATAAATAATTAATGAAGATTCTAGTAACGGGTGCGTCGGGCT
>OGMC01000438.1_pt1 | contig 12653 bp, 7 predicted proteins | sample 1573011 | NCBI WGS metagenome assembly OGMC01 (sample SAMEA2581888, study PRJEB24529) | metagenome | biome: Human gut stool | place: China | collected 2011
TCCGTTGCTGTTTATCGGCATTTCCGATCACTTTTTGAATTTGCGGATCGTCTCCGCCATGATCGTCTGACGCAGCAGCAGGCTCACGCCGAGATAGACCGCGCAGCCTGCCACGCCGGTCAGGCCGCACTTGACGACCAGCATCAGCTTGCTCTCGTCCGCCGTGACGAGCAGCGCGTGCCCGCCGTAGAGCACGAGCGACATCGCCGCCGTGGCGGCAAGCCCTTTCAGAAGCGGCACAAGACGGACGATGCCCGTGCCGCGGAAGAGCTGGGCGATCATCGCCAGCGCGCCGATCGTCAGCGCGATGGAGGTCGCCGCCGCCACGCCGGTATCGGTGCGGAACACGCGGTTGAGCACGATGTTCAGCGCCAGTACGCCGAGGTTGATGAGCAGCGGCACGAGCGTTTTTTTCATCGCGTAGTACGCCTTGTTCAAAAGGTCGAGCACGGCGAACGCGCTCATGCCGAGAGCGTAGCGGGCGAAGATGCTACCCGTCATCTCCGTGGACGCGGCGGTGAAGCTGCCGCCCTCGAAAATCACGCGGATGATGTCGGTGCCGAAGGCGCACATCATCGCGCAGACGGGGAAGATAAAGAGCAGCGTGTTCTCCGTCACATTCCAGATATAGCCGAGGTAGCCCTTCGCGTCCTCACGGGTGAACTCGCGGTTGAAGCGCGGGAACATGACCGCGCTGATGCTGTAGAGCACGCTCGTCGTGAGCGGGGTGAAGAGCTTGTCGGCATAGTAGAAGGCGCTCACCGCGCTGTCGTTGAACGAGGCAGCGGTCGAGGTGTCGATGAGGTAGCAGAAGAGGAACACCGAGGTCGTGAGGACGGTGACGAGCGCCGTTTTGAAATAGGTACCGACGTAGTCCGCCCCGCGGTCGAGCACCGGTCGGTAGACATAATGTTCCTTCCTCGCGTATGGAATGCTCATGCCGAGCTGGAGCAGCCACGCGCAGGAGCTCGCGATGACGACGCCCAGAATGCCCCACCTCGCGCCGAGTGTCAGCAGGAAGACGGCGAGGAAGGCGTTGTAGGGGATGCTCATGCTGCCTTGCAGCTCGTAGTGGTCGGTCGCCTGAAAGATGGCGACGTTCAGATACGCCGCCGCCACGACCGGCAGGGCGCAGGTCATGATGCGGATGTAGCTCACCAGCCGTGGAAGCTCCGATGCGTCGGTGTCCCAGAGCACACCGACGAGCGGCGTGGAGGCCAGGATCTGCCAGAGCACGACCACGACCAGCGCGCCGAGCAGCGTCACGGTCATCAGGTTGTTCGCCGCGCGCTCGCCGCGCCGGCGGTCAGCGGCAAATTCCTTGGTGAGGATCGGCACCGCCGCGATGCACAGCGCGTAGCAGACGGTCGTGAAAAGGTAGAGCGTGGAGTTGTAGGACGCGGTATAGAGGTTCGCGTCCACACCGGTGCCGAAGATGTTCGCCTGCACCATCTCACGCACCACGCCGAGGAGCTTGGCAAAGAGCGTCAGCAGGAACACGATGCTGATCACGCCGGACTTCTCGTTCTTCTGCGGTGCGGACGGCTGTGTTTTCTTTTCGTCCTTCATGATCGCGCAGATCATCTCCTCATTCGTGTCGAGCTTTCGGGACAGCTCGTCCATGTGCCGCTTCACGCAGGCGGTCTGCTCCGCTCCGTTTGCAAGCACGCGCGCAGCCTCCGTCTCAAACGCCTCGGCTGTGTAGCCGTCCCGCGTGCTGAGCTTGTCGAGCCCCACGGAGTTGAGGAACGCCGTACACTTGGGGTCGTAGGAGATGCCGATGAGCGGCACGCCCATGATGGCGGCGTAGATCAGCGAATGGAGCCGCACGCCCACGAGCAGATCCATGCAGCCGATGATCGAGAGCATATCCTCGGAAAGATACTTTTCATCCAGACAGACCGCCGTATCGTCGGGAAGCTGCGAGGCGATGTGACGGCAGACCTCGCCGTCCTCCTCATAGTGGAACGGAATGAGCACCGACTGCGCGTTGTAGGTCTCCTTCAGCCATCGGATCGAGCGCAGGACCTCCGCGACAAAGCGGCTGTCCCGGTTCCGCTCGCGGATGGCCCAGCCGACCACGGGACGACCGTCCTGCGTCACGCCCGCGCGGCGGAGGATGGTCTCCCCCACCGCCCTGTCCGTCTTTTTCATGCGGATGACCGGGTCCGCCGTGATGACGACCCGCTCCGCCGGAACGCCGATCTCCGCGAGCAGCGCCGCCGAGCGCTCGTCGCGCACCACGATGCCGTCCGCGCGCCTGAGCGCGCGCGCCGTGGCGCGGCGGTCGGCGTCCTTCTCAATCGGGCCGATGCCCTGCGAATAGATGAAAACCTTCTTGCCCAGCAGCTGCGCGAAGCGGATGATGGCAAGGTAGTAGTGCAGGCTCTTGCTGCTCGTCACGTCCTGCAGCAGGCTGCCGCCGCCCGAGATGAGCATATCGCAGCGCCGCACCGCCCGCGCGATGGCAAGGGGCGACATACGCTCCACCGCCTCCACGCCGTATTTTTCGCGCGTAGCGGCGGGATCGTGTGAGAGGACCGTCAGCGAGCAGTCCGGAATGCGCTCGCGCAGCGAGGTGACGAGCGTGCGCAGGATGGACTCGTCGCCGATGTTATCAAAGCCGTAATAGCCGGAAATGAGAATGTTATACATGCTTCTCCACCCCGCAGATATGGCGCACAGCGCGGTAAACGAGCTCGGCGAGCAGCACGAGCGCAAGGCCGATGAGCAGGCCGAACAGCACACCCCAGCCGGTGCGCAGGAGACTGATGAGGAACGGCGTGCGGATGTGCAGGAAGGTATTGACGACGCTGACCAGGCCGATGGTCATGCCGAGGCCGAACACCATCGGCAGGAATTTCATGCCGCGGCGCAGCGACCAGATGAACAGCAGCAGCATCGGCCAGCCGACGATCATCTCCTTGGTGCGTGGGCGGATGACGAGCGTATTTTCCAGGAAATTGCGGAACGCCAGCTCGGTGCTGGAGGTCGTAGCGGAATTGCCGGTGCGGTAAATGTAGTAGACGAACACCGCCAGCAGGAACACCGCCGCGACGGCGATGACCACGACCGCGAGGAACCAGCCGAGCTGCATCGGCGTTTTCATCAGCTCCGCAAAGTAAGCGTTGAAGCGCTTGATGCGCCCCTTTTCTCCGCGCGGCCCGACGTGGGCAAGCACCGCGTCGCGCGCGCCGGTCTCCTCATAGGCGAAGACCAGCAGATAGGCCAGCGCAAACAATCCGATGGGAATGAGCTGCATGAGCTTCACGCCGCGGTAGAGGTCAATCTCCAGAATGTAGGAAAGCTGCGAGAGCGCGGCGGAGGCAAGCAGCGAGCCGCAGAGCGCCGTCGCGATGGCAGCCAGCGCCGTGACCGCGGCATCGCCCAGCAGCCGTCCAAGCCCCGGGCGCGGCGCCTGCCGGCGCTTTTCCAGCATCACGCGGCAAAGGCCGACCGCCGCGATGGACGGCATCACGATGCCGCCCGCCATCGACAGCAGCAGCGGGTAGGACGCGGGCTTGAGCACTGCAAGGCCCGTCATGCCAAGCGCGGCCAGCGCCAGCAGGAGCAGGCTCGTGCGGCGGCTGACGAGGAAGAACAGGTCAAAGAGCAGCACCAGAAGCGCCGCCGTGCCGATGCCCTGCACGATGTGCAGAGCCGCGGAGGGCGTCTCCAGCTCCATCGGCGGGACCGTGGTGCGCGTATAGCCCATCGGCACGAGCCGCGCGTCGAGATCCAGGATCATCTTTTCATAGGCTGTGGGATCGGTGATGTAGGTCCACTCCGTCTGATCCGCGTCCCAGCTCACGTCGTTGTCCGGCTCCAGGATCATCTTGAGCCAGATCACCTTGCAGTTGCGCTCCACGATGGCGCGGAAGAAGGAGTTGGTGATCTCCTCGGGGCCGGTATAGCCGCAGTAGGCGTAGCGGTTCTGGATGTAGCCCCACTCATTGAACACGCGGATGCCGTGGTAATCAATGCTGTTGAGCAGCTCCACCGTGCCGGGCCAAGTGATGTTCTGGCTCTGGTCGTTCTGCTCGACCATCGCAAGGCTCGCGCCGCTCTCGCGGAGGTACTGCGTGAGCAGCTCTCTGCCCTCGTCGCTCTCATAACCGATTAGCTCGTCGCCGTTGTTCATAAAGTACGGCGAAGCATACTGCTTGAGCACCTCGATGTACGCCTGCGCGAAGCGCGTACCGTTCATGCCCTTCATCGTCTCGGTGCGCGGCACGATCTGATAGCCGTGCTCCTCCAGCAGCGACGCGATGTCCGGCCAGATGCCAAGGCGCAGCTTCAGCAGCCCTTCGCCCTTCGCTCCGCCGGGCTGCTGCGCAAGGAAAATAAAGCCCTTTTCCCCGTCGCGGCAGGTCTTGGCGGTGAAAATGTACACGCGGGCGATGAAGGCGTCCATGACCCAGTCAAACGCCTCCGCCGTGTCGGCGCAGATGATCGCGTCGCTCACGTCCGTGCTCGCGCGCATCCAGCCGACGACCTCGTCCGGATAGCTCGACTCCCACCCGAAGTCGCCCATCGCATCCTTGACCGTCATGGCGTGGATGGGGATACCGGCGCTTCCGTTCAGGCCGAGCGCGGTCGCTTCCGCGACCGTGGCCTTGTCGATGCCGAGCGAGGCGAACCGATCCAGCCATTCGCCCTCCGACTGCGTGGACTGGCTCGCCATGTAGCGCAGGCTCGAATAATCGAGGATGTAATCGTAATACCGGTTGCTCTGCTCCGCCTTCGTGCGCGCCGCAAGCGGTGCCAGCGAGGCCAGCAGCCCGAGCAGGGCAACAAACACAAGAATACGGTCTTTCTTCAATATGCTCTTCATCTGTGTTTCTCCTTTACGCGGCGGCGTGCACGCTCCGTCGGGTCCTTCCCGCTCGGGAGCTGCGTTCCCGTAGCCGCAGGCTTTGCTTTCCGTTCGCATAATGCGCCAGAATACCCTTTACTATAACACGCGCGCAGCGGTTTGTAAACATAAAAACAACGGCGGCCAAAGCCTCCGTTGTCTCCTCATTTCTTTTTTGCGCCGCGCTTTTCCGCCTTTTTGCGCTGCCGCTCGAGCTTGCGGCGCAGCGGCTCGAGATCGTTTTTCTGCACGTCGTCCGCCACGTTCTTCGCGTACGAGCCCACGAGCGCCCGCAGCGAGCCGGAGAGGAGCTGACGCGTCTCGCGGTCGAGGTTCGAGTAGGTCTTGAGCATCGTCACCGCGCTTTTGAGCTTGTCGCCGTTGAGGTCGGAGAGCGTTTTCGCGCCCGAGGCGGTGAGCACCGTATAGAGCGCGTCGGCAAACGCCTCGCGCTGTTTGGGGCTGAGCGATCCCTCCCACGACTCGAGCGTTTCGTCGATGACCTTTCCCTCGCGGGAGAAGCCGTCGAGATGGATGAAATGATCGCCCACGACCTGCCAGGAAAAGCCGTCGTGCTGCAGCATCCCCTCGGCGTCCGAGCGCACGATCTCCACATTCTGCTCATGCTCCAGAAGCTGCCCGACCACGCTCGACTGCGGCACGACCGTCAGGATGCGGTCGGCTACGCGCGTGTGCTCCGGCGTGCCGACGAGCGGCCTGGCGAAGCCGGGGCCGTCGTTGTTGTAGACCCGAACGATGCGGTCCTGCACGGCGGCCGGGGCCTTTACCGCGGCATAGACCGAAAGGTTGCCGCCCTTGGAGTGTCCGCCGATGCGCAGCCTCGCGTCCGGATACTGGCGCGTCATGCGGCCAAGGTATTCGAGCGCGCGCGTCTGGGAGGGGATGACCTCGAGGTAGCCCATGTTCAGGTCCTCCTTCCAACCGACGATGGTATCGTCCGTGCCGCGGTAGGAAAGATAGATGCTGCCGTCGCCCAGCTCGACCGTCAGCGCCGCGAACTGCTGCTCGCGCGCGTCATCCATCAGCTCGCAGTAGCCGTTCAGCAGCATCCCGCCGAAGCGCACGGAGTGCGCCATGCGGCACATGAGGTCGGGGATGCGCCCCGGGACCAGCACGCCCATGTCGATCTCCTGCCCGTTATGGCGGGCGAAGTACGTTCCCGCCGCGTCGCGCAGCGGCACGCCGCGCCCCAGCTCCGGCGGCGGCACGATGCCCTCGAAGTTGATGAAGCTCAGCTCCGCCAGGATCAGGCCGTCCACCTCGTTGAACGGCGAGACCGTCAGCGGCAGGTCGCCGCGCCAGTCCAGATAATCCATGATGTTCGCCATCGTTTCTTACTCCCTTCCGTCTGTCTCTCCGCGCCAGCCGCTGCGATACAGCCGCTCCGCGCGGCGCACAAGAGCGCCGTGTTCATTTGCCAGCTTCTCCGAGGCCACCTCGTCGAGCAGGCGCTGCTTCGCCCGCCCGACCGCGCGGCCCGAAAAGCCGATCGCCAGCAGCTCCCCGCCGCCGATGCGCAGCTCTGCGAGCGAGCAGCAGGCGTTTTCCGCCAGCAGTTCATTGTAAAGCAAAAGCGCTTCACGCCAAGGCTTCTGCGCTTGCTCCAGTCCGTCGGGCGCCTTAGCGGCGTTGTCCGCGAGCTTGGTCTGCAAAAGGTTCCACATCGTCTCGCGCCCATAGCGTGCCATCATGCGGTGCACCGCCGCGCGCTCGGGCGGAAACATCTCGTCGAAGCAGGCCAGCTGCGCCCGCACGCCCTGCGCGAGCGTGTGCTCGAAGCGCAGCCGCGCCATGATCTCCTCCGCCATTTCCGCGGAAGCGGCGGTGTGTCCGTAAAAGTGTCCGATGCCTTCCGCATCCTGTGTAAAGCATTTTGGCTTGCCAAGATCGTGCAGGAGCATCGTCCAGCGCAGCACCCGCGTCGGCGGCGCCGCGCCGACCGCGCGCGCCGTGTGCTCCCACACATCGTAGCAATGGTGCGGATTGCGCTGGTCGAAGCCCACACAGGGCAGGATCTCCGGCAGCACGACGCCGAGAATATCCGGGTACTCCAGCAGCACCGCCGTCACATTCTCTCCGCACAACAGCTTATTCAGCTCCGCATACACACGCTCGTGCGCGATGGCGCGCAGGCCGTCCCTCCGCTCCCGCGCGGCGCGCGCCGTGTTTTCCTCGACCGAAAAGCCCAGCACGGACGCGAAGCGCAGCAGGCGCAGAATGCGGAGCGCATCCTCGCCGAAGCGCCGCGCCGGATCGCCCACGCAGCGCAGGACGCCGGCTCTCAGGTCCGCCTGCCCGCCGAAGGGATCGACGAGCCGTCCGTCCGCCGAAAGTGCGATGGCGTTCACCGTGAAGTCGCGGCGGGCAAGGTCCTCTTCGATGCTGCTTGTAAATCGCACGCTCTCGGGGTGACGGCTGTCGCGGTAGGCTCCGTCGCAGCGCTCGGTCGTGTGCTCGACGGCAAGGCCGCCGCGCACGAGCGTCACCGTTCCGTGCATCAGCCCGGTCGGGTGCGCGTCCGCGCCGAAGAGGGCCATGACCTCCTCCGGCCGCGCATCGCTCGTCATGTCGTAGTCGTCCGGCTCCGCGCCGCGCAGCAGATCGCGCACGCAGCCGCCGACGAGGTAGGGCGCATGGCCGCTTTCGCGCAGCAGCGCCAGCATTTCCCGCACCGGCTGCGGGGCCCTTTCCATCATGCGCCCACCTCCCTGAAAAAATCGGTCAAAAGCCGGCGAAAAAAAATTTTCGCCGCTCAAAAATCAGCATTGTACTTTACGCCGGTTCGTATTATACTATATGGGATAAATTTTTGCAATTCACTTCCGCGCCGATTTCGGCAAATGCTGAAGGCTGTCGGAATGTGTGCTTTTGGGAAGGAAAACGCTATGGATATCAATTCCTATCTCGTGCCCGGCAAGCGGGTGCACCTCGCCGGCATCGGCGGCGTGTCGAGGAGCCCTCTCGCCGGGGTCCTGCATTCCATGGGACTCTCCGTGCAGGGCAGCGACATGAACGACTCCCCCGCCGTGGAGCACCTGCGCGCGCTGGGCATTCCCGTGGCCATCGGTCACGCGGCGGACAATCTCGGCGATGCCGATTTTGTCGTCCGCACCGCCGCCATCCACGACGACAATCCCGAGATCTCCGGCGCGGTCGCGCGCGGCATCCCGGTCTTTGAGCGGGCGCAGGCGTGGGGCGCGATCATGCACGGCTACCGCAACGCCCTGTGCATCTCCGGCACGCACGGCAAAACGACCACCACCAGCATGGCGACACACATCTTCATGGCTGCGGGCACCGACCCCACCGTAATGATCGGCGGTACGCTGCCGCTGCTCCACTCCGGCTACCGCGTCGGCCACGGCGACACCATCATCGCCGAGAGCTGCGAATACTGCAACTCGTTTCTGAGCTTCTTCCCCACCGTCGCGGTCATTCTCAACGTCGAGGCCGACCATCTGGACTTCTTCAAGGACCTGCACGACGTTGAGCACTCCTTCCGCCGCTTCGCGGAGCTCGTTCCCGCCGACGGCCATGTGGTCGCCAACTGGGACGACGCCGGCGTGCGCGAGACGCTCGCGGGCTACACCGGCTCGCTCTTCACGTTCAGCGAGCGCGGCGCGGACGCGCACTGCCACGCGGAAAACCTTGTCTACACCAACGGCCTGCCCTCGTTCGACGTCATCTGCATGGGGCAAAAATATGCCCACGTCGCCCTCGAGGTCGGCGGCGAGCACAATGTGATGAACGCGCTCGCCGCGGCGAGCGCCGCCTACGTCCTCGGCATCCGCGGCGAAGCCGTGGAGCACGGCCTGGCCACCTTCACCGGCGCGGGCCGCCGCTTCGAGAAAAAGGGCAGCTATCACGGCGCGGACGTTTACGACGACTACGCCCACCATCCCGGCGAGCTGCACGCCCTGCTGACGATGGCGAAGGCGCTGCCCTACCGGCGCATCGTCTGCGCCTTCCAGCCGCACACCTATACGCGCACAAAGGCACTCTTTGAGGAGTTCGTGCGGGAGCTCAAGCTCCCCGACGTGCTCATTCTCGCGGAAATTTACGCCGCGCGCGAGCAGAACGACATCGGCATTTCGTCCAACGACCTTGCCAGGCGCATCCCCGGCGCGATCTACTGCCCAACGCTCGACAAGGTGACGGAGGCGCTGCGCGCCGCCGCGCAGCCCGGCGACCTGATCATCACCGTCGGCGCGGGCGACATTTACAAGGCCGGCGAAAAGCTGCTGCGTGAGAACTAACGAGACAGAAAGAAGGCTTCCTCATGTACCTCTCCCCCGTCTACACGGCTGCTCCCGCCGTTGCCGACGAGCGCGTCGGCACGGTCTTTGCCGTGCTCGACTCCCTCGGTATCCCCTACATCCGCTTTGAGCACGACGCCACCGCCACGATGGAGGACTGCGCCGCCGTCGGCAAAGCGCTGGAGGGCACCATCTGCAAGAACCTCTTTCTCTGCAACCGCCAGCAGACGGTGTTTTATCTGCTCACCATGCCCGGCGACAAGCCGTTCCACACAAAGGATCTCTCCGCGCAGAGCGGCTCGCCCCGCCTGTCCTTCGCCCCGCCGGAGAAGATGGAGGAGCTGCTCAACACGCACCCCGGCTCCGCCTCGGTGATGGGGCTGCTGTTCGACACGGAGCATCGGGTGCAGCTCGTGATGGACCGCGACGTGTACGACGCAGAGTATTTCTGCTGTCACCCCTGCGACAACCACGGCTCACTGAAGATCAAAACGAGCGACCTGCTCACAAAATTTCTTCCCCACGTCGGTCACGAGCCCATCGTCGTGGACCTGCCGAGGGAATAAGCAAGCAAAAAACGTCTGCCGACGGCAGACGTTTTTTCTGTTATGTGATGTCTCCCAGCGTGAAGCGGCGCACCGGAGCGAGCGCGTCGTCCGTGTGTGTGCAGACGCAGGCGACGTAGCCGGGGAAGGTCTCGATGTACTCAAAGCGCTCGCCGAGCATCGTGGGCGAGGCCTCCCGCTTCATCGCGGCAAGGCCGGCGCCGCCCCACTTCGCGCGGCTCTCGCGCCGCGTCCAGCTCTCGAAGAATTCGCGCTCGGTCACAGCACCCGCAAGACGCTGCATCGTCCGCTCGCTCACGGGCCGGATGCGCTCGATATCCACGCCGATGGGCCGGTCGTGGATGCCCACGAGTACCGCGCCGCGCGTGTGGCTGAGGTTGAACTGCACCTCGGGATGCTCCGCAAACTCGGGCTTGCCATACTTATTATAGGTCAGCGCCGGCAGCTCACGCCAGCCGTAAAGAGCGTTGAGCCCGAGCCAAAGCGCCGCGTAGGCGCAGATCGGCTCATGACCGACCATGGGGTCCTTCAGGTGTGCAAGGCGCTGCCGCCGCTCCGGCGGGACAAGGCGCAGCAGCCGCTCGACCTCCGTATCGGTAAAGGGGCGCTCCAGACGAATGGAAATAAGCTGTATCTGCATCGCCGCGTCCCCCTCCCGTTTTTATCCAGTATAGCGCGGCGGTTCCATCCTGTCAAACCGCGAAGGACGCCTTTTGCGCGGTTTTTTGCACATCGCAAAATTTTTGCCGCAAAAAGAGGAACGGACCGATCGGCGGCGTATAAATAGAATTGTACGAGATCGTGCTATTTTGCCGGAAAGGAGGACGAGCCATGGCGTTTCCCCAGAGCTTTCTGGATGAGCTGGTCGCCCGCAGCGACATTGTGGACGTAGTCGGCAGCTATGTGGCGCTGACGAAAAAGGGCGCAAACTACTTCGGGCTATGCCCCTTTCACAACGAAAAGACGGGCTCGTTCTCCGTCTCGCCGGACAAGCAGATCTACCACTGCTTCGGCTGCAAGAAGGGCGGCGGCGTCATCAGCTTCATCATGGAGGAGGAGAACCTGTCCTTCCCCGACGCGGTGCGTTTTCTTGCCAAGCGCGCGAATCTGCCCGTTCCCGAGGAGGAGCAGGGCGAGGGCAGCCGCCTGCGCGCGCGGCTTTTGGAGCTCAACCGCGATGCGGCGCGCTTCTACTACGAGCTGCTGCACGATAAGCGCGGCGAGGCCTGCGCGGAATACCTGAACCAGCGGCGGATCACGCGCAGGACGGCGGTCAACTTCGGGCTCGGCGCAAGCGCCGATGAGTGGGACGGCCTGCTCACGGCGATGGCCAGAAAGGGCTACTCCAAAGCCGAGCTGCTCGCCGCGGGACTGGTCGTGCAGGGCAAGGGCGGCAGCGTGTACGACAAATTCCGCAAGCGTCTTATTTTCCCCGTCATCGACGTACGCGGCGACGTGGTCGCCTTCGGCGGGCGCATCGTGGATAAAAACGACCCGGGCGCAAAATATATGAACTCGCCCGAGACCATCATTTACAGCAAGCGCCGCGTGCTCTACGGGCTGAACCTCGCCAAGAAGAGCAAGCGGGAGAACATCATCCTTGTCGAGGGCAACATCGACGTGGTGATGCTCCATCAGGCGGGCTTCGACAACGCCTGCGCCTCGATGGGCACGGCGCTCACGACCGAGCAGATCCGCCTGCTCTCGCGCTACACGAAGGAGCTCATCCTCTGCTACGACAACGACAACGCCGGACGCATCGCCACGCAGAAGGCGCTGGAGCTGCTCAATGACACCGATTTTTCCGTGCGCGTGCTCGAGCTTCCCAACCGCATCGTGGACGGGCAGCCGGTCAAGCAGGACGCGGACGACTTTATCAAGAATCAGGGGCCCGACGCCTTCGAGCGGCTGCTCAGCGGCAGCGAAACGGGCATGGACTTCCGCATGGCGCGGCTTGCGGCGGGCTTTGACCTCACGAGCGACCAGGGCCGCATCGACTACGCCGCCGCAGCGGCAGATCTCCTTGCGGAGCTGCCGAACGCGGTGGAGCGTGAAATTTACACCACCCGCGCCGCGGCGTCCGCAGGCATCTCGCCCGACGCCCTCAAGCTGGAAGTGCAGCGCAGCATCAAGCGCCGCGGCTACCGCCAGCGGCGGGAGCAGGAAAAGCGCGACCTCAACGTCGCCGCGCAGGTCCAGCCGAAGGAGCGCGCCATTCGCTACGACAATCTCCGCTCTGCCATGGCGGAGGAGGGCGTGCTGCGGCTCCTCTGCACAGACGACAGCGTGTTCGGCGATGCGCCGCCGCTGCGGGAGGAGGAATTTTCCTCTCCCCTGCTCGGACGCCTTTTCGCACGGCTGTGGCAGCAGCGGCAGGAGTCGGGCCGCATTTCTCTCCCCCTCCTCGCCGAGAGCTTTACGCCCGACGAGGTCAGCCACCTCTCCACCATCGTGCAGAAGCCGGAGTCGCTGAAAAACGCGCCGCAGGCCCTGCGCGACTACATCCGCATCATTCAGGAAGAATACCAAAAGCGCAGCGGCGCGGGGCTCGATCCCCTTGCCGCCGCCACCGAAAAATACAAAGCCCAACTGGGTCACGGAGGAAAGCAACATGGATAAGGAACTCACCATTCAGGATCTCGAAGCGCAGGCCGATGCCCTGCTCGCCGCAGCCGACGAGATGGAGGAGCTGCTGCCCGCGGACACGGGCAAGAGCAAGCGCAAGAAGGCCGAGGACGAGGCCCCCGAGAAGAAGGCCCCGCCGCTGGACGAAAAGGTCCTCGCCGGACTGCCCGCCGCCGAGCAGCTGCAAAAGAGCGAAAAGCTCCGCGACCTCTTTGCCAAGGGCAAGCAGAAGGGCAAGCTCAACTCCGATGAGATCACCGAGGTCCTCGACGAGCTCGACCTCGACGACGACGGACGCGAGCGCGTCTACAACTCGCTCGACGCTCTCGG